>OOCI01000038.1_pt1 | contig 117527 bp, 105 predicted proteins | sample 1671761 | NCBI WGS metagenome assembly OOCI01 (sample SAMN06348190, study PRJEB24527) | human gut metagenome | biome: human gut; feature: ankylosing spondylitis patient; material: feces | host: Homo sapiens | place: China | collected 2015-10
AGCTTATAAAGCCCTATACTCCTCGCCACAACGGCAAGGTTGAACGCAGCCACCGCGAAGATCATAACAAATTCTATTCCTGCCACAGTTTTTCTTCTTGTGATGACCTTAATCAGCAGCTAAAAGACCATCTCGCTCGGTCTAATAATCGTCCGATGCGTCCCCTTGGCTGGCTTTCTCCCGTTGAATTTCTTTCTAACTTTCGTGTACAAAATCTTTGACAAACCTACATAATTCATATTATTATTGAGCGCAAAGCAAAAGGACCGCGTTTACACGGTCCTTCAGTAAGTAATTTAATTCCGTCACACCCCGGAGCTGTCCCGGAGTATCTGGGCGATATGCTCCATTCGGGTCTTTGACAGCACCTCTCCGCGGTCGTATTCCCTCAGGAACTGAAGCAGCTCCTGGCTCTCGCAGCAAACGTAGTCGTTCTCGCGCAGGGAGAGCTTCAGACGGGCGTTGGGCGATGAGAAATACAGCACGGAGTCTATCCACACGTCCTCGCCGGCGGCGGCAAGGATACTCTTGACGATATCGCGCTGTCGCCTCATCTGCTTGATGGGATTGTCCATGAGGGTTTCAGTGACCTTCCCGTCGCGGTAGTGCTTCCGCTGGGTCCACTTTTCATCGCGCCAGGAACCGCTTATCGTGCCGGAATGGTTCTTCACCTCAATGATAAGCACTCCGGAGTGGCACACGATGAGCACATCAAGTTCAGACCTGCCGCGCTTGTATCTCACCGGCAGGTTATGGAACACGATATTGGTGCCGTGCAGCTTCTTCACCGTCCGGAAAAGCCGCCGCTCCCCCTTCACGCCGGAGTTCAGCACCGCATACTGCCTTGCAAAGAAAGCATACGCCACGTTGCACAGAAAGATCAGGAGTATAAACACCGCCGCAATGATAGGCGTGGTATACAGCCTCTTCCAGACAAAGAAGATCAGAAGCAGCACCGGCATGACTCCGAGCACTACCTGGGATATGAAAAGCAGCTTTACCTTTTTGGTATTGTTGTTTCTTCCGCGTATGATCTTGTTCATCGGGACCTCGTTCCAGCGTTTTCTCTATGTGGATCAGACATTGAAACGGAACAGCGTTACATCGCCGTCCTGCATAACGTAATCCTTGCCCTCCAGGCGGACAAGACCCTTTTCCTTTGCGGCAGCCATGCTTCCGCACGCCATAAGGTCGTTGAATGCGACGATCTCAGCGCGGATAAAGCCCTTTTCGAAGTCGGTGTGGATCTTTCCGGCAGCCTGAGGAGCCTTTGTCCCACGGGTGATGGTCCATGCGCGGACCTCCTGCGGACCTGCGGTCAGGTAGGAAATAAGACCCAGCAGGTGGTATCCTGTCTTGATGATTCTCGCAAGGCCGGAGCTTTCAAGGTGCATATCCGCAAGGAACAGCTCCTTGTCCTCGTCGCTCATGCCGGAAATCTCCGCCTCAATCTGGGCGCAGATGGGCAACACCTCGGCGTTCTCTTCCTTTGCGATGGCGCATACAGCCTGGTACTCGGGATTGCTGTTGATATCCCCAGTGAAATCCGCCTCGGAAAGGTTGGCGGCGTAGATGACCGGCTTGTTGGAGAGCAGCGGAGTATCCTTTAACATAGCGCGCTCGTCGTCGCTGAAATCGTAGCTGCGCGCGGATTTTCCGTTCTCAAGGTGCGCCTTGAGCGCCTCGAAGAAATCCACCTCTTTCTGGAGGGACTTGTCGCCCTTGACCGCCTTCTTTGCACGGTCGATACGGCGCTCGAGTATCTCCAGGTCGGAGAAGATGAGCTCCAGGTTTATGGTTTCGATATCCCTTGCGGCGCCAATGCTGCCGTCAACGTGGATTATGTTGTCGTCCTGGAAGCAGCGTACTACATGCACGATAGCGTCCACCTCGCGGATATTGGACAGGAACTTGTTGCCCAGACCCTCGCCCCTGGAAGCGCCCTTTACAAGACCTGCGATGTCCACGAACTCCAGCGTTGCCGGGGTGAACTTCTCGGGGTGGTACATCTCAGCGAGCTTGTCCAGCCGCTCGTCCGGTACGGAAACTATGCCCACGTTCGGCTCGATGGTGCAGAACGGGTAATTCGCAGACTCTGCGCCTGCGTTGGTGAGTGCGTTGAAAAGGGTGCTCTTGCCGACATTCGGCAGACCTACCATGCCTAATTTCATTTCGGGAATTCTCCTCTTTTTTATTGATACGCCGGTTTTCCGGCAAAAAATGCGTTCTTTTATATTGTACCACTTTTTTGATAATATTGCAAGCAATAATTTGCGGCACTTTCTATTTGCATAATTATCCGCCGTAACAGCCGGTTGAAATCCGCGCGGCAATGGTGTATAATAGGGAGTAATGAACTACTGAAACTGGAGGACAAGCATGAAAAGACCTCTCGCCGCAGCCGCGGCAATACTCACCGCCGTAACCATGACCGCATGCTCCGGCAACGCCCCCACCGCCACCGTCCGGAAAAACGGCGCGGAATCCGACGCCGCCACCTGCGGCATGAAGATAACTTTCCCGGAGGGCTGGACAGTGCTCACCGGGGACGATATTTACGAAAAGATACTTGCGGACAACGACACCGGATATTCCGACGCGGAATCCCTCAAGAGCGCCTATGAAAAGAACGGCAGCTCCTACATCTTCTATGCGGAGAACGCCGACAAATCCGCGCAGATGAACATCACCGCCCTGGAGATTACCACTGATGAGAACGGCGCCGGGCAGCTTTCCCTGGAGGAATACGCCCAGACCAACCACAACGACACCCTGCTGGGATTCCAGATAGACGGCTACACCCTTGACAACACGGGATTCACCCCCATGAACATCGGCGGCAACGACGGATTCCTCTCCCAGTGCGACGTCTACACCGACGACACGCTGCTGATGGGACAGCAGGAATTCACATTTGAATATGGCGGCTGCTTCTGCTCATTGCAGGCGTACTACCACACCGCCGACACCGGAGTACAGGTTTCGGCAATCATCGACGGCATAACCGCAGGATGAGAACGCTGAACGACATCGCCGCCGCAATATTCGACATCGACGGCACGCTGCTGGACAGCTCCGGAATATGGGAGCACCTCGGGGAAGATTTCCTGCTGCGCCGCGGAATAGCGCCGCAGTCCGGGCTTGCCGGTATTCTCGCCCCGATGACCATGGAGGAGAGCTGCCGGTTCCTGCGCGAAAACTACTCCCTCCCGGAAAGCACCGGAGATATCCGCGCCGCCCTGCTCTCCATAATATCGGAATTCTACCGGCAGGAATGCCAGCTGCGCCCCGGCGCCGCACCGCTCGTGCAGGAGTTATCGGGCAGGGGCGTAAGGCTCGTCCTCGCCACCGCCGGGGACAGGGCGCTGTCGGAATCCGCACTGGCGCGCTGTGGGATTCTGGGATACTTCTCCGGGATAGTCACCTGCGCGGAATACGGCAGCAAATCCAGCCCGGAGATATTCCGCGCCGCAGCCGGAATAGCTGGATTCCCACCGCAGAAATGCGCCGTGTTCGAGGATTCCCTCGCCGCAGTCCGGACGGCTAAGGCTGCCGGATTCCTCACGGCGGCGGTGGGGGACGTTTCCGAGCCGCAGCAGGAACTGCTGAAACAGACTGCGGACTACTACCGCAGCACCCCGGGGGATTACCTAATGACGCGCTGACTATTCTCACACCGCCGCGGAAATGATATCCCCGAGCAATTCCCCGGTGTAAACCGCTTCGTCAAGGGAGTTGGCGTCGCTTCCCACCTCGATGAGGAGGGAGCCGGTGGAGATATGCTGGTTGTAGTTCCGGTAATCGAACAGCACCGGGCGCGCAAGTCCCGGGTACAGCTTCTCCGAGGAATCCTGTATCGCACAGGCAAGGCTCAGATTCCTGCTGTATTCCGGCATATTGCCGAAACGTCCGTCGTCGCAGCCGGTGATTATCATGAACTGCGCCGCATTCCTGCCGTATATCTCCGCGACCGGCGCCGTCCGCACACCTCCGCCGGAGATGGCGTCCCGGTGGATATCCAGGATCATCTTTATGGAAGGGTATTCCTCCAGCGCCGCCCGGATCGTTGCTTCGCTTCGGTCATAGGACCCGGTGTAGCTGGGGTAGTCGTGAACAGTCCCGTCATGCAGGACTGAGATACCGTTATCCGCCAGCTTCTGCGCCAGGGCTTCGCCGACCCTTATCATGTTGTGCTCGGAATCCCGGGTGCGGCTGGGGTAGCCGCTGTCGTAATATGTGCGCTGATACGGCTCGTAGCTTTCCGTCGTGTGCGTGTGGATTATCAGCACCTGCGGCTCCGGCGTATTCCGCTCTATCGAAAGCTCCGGCGGAGTGGTCCCGGCGGCGAGGATACTGTCTGCGGAATCCGCCGTGCAGTTCCACACAAGCCCTCCGCCGGGCAGCTTTATGTAGTCGTCCCCCTGATATCCGCCGAAACGCTCCCGGACTATCACGCCGCTCTCGGTGCCCTTTGCCGTGCGGTTAACTCCGTCGCTGAAATCCAGAATATTCCGGGAAATCACCCGGGCGGAATTCTCCTCCGGCGCGCTGTCCTCAGCGGATTCCGGGGATTCCTCTGTCGGCTCATCTGTTTCCGAAAAGGCAGCGGATTCCAAGGCTTGTCCTGCATGGTCGGCGGAGGATTCCTCCGTTGACGGCGGAGCCTCCACGGTGGAAGTACCCGAAAGCCTTATTCCGGCGGAAAGATACGCCGTGCTCCGCGCCGTGCCTATCGCGGCTGTCAGCGCAGCGTCCGGGCGGAGTCCTCCGGCGGTCAGCGTCAGTAGACTTGTCGCAGCGGCTGCCGCAGCTATGATGATCTTTTTTCTGTCCATGATGTTTGTCCCTCCTGTGGTTATTCACTCCAATGTATATGCAGCGTATTGGAATAATATTCCACTTTCTTGACAAATATCCTACCTTGTGATATAGTATAAGCTGTATATATCGACAAATTGAGCAGCCATAATACCAAAGGAGCCAGATAATGAGGATATCAACCAAAGGCCGCTATTCCATACTGCTTATGCTGGATATGGCGAAACAGCCTGCCGGAGAGCCGGTGAAGATAAAGGACATATCCGCACGCAGCGGTATTTCCATGAAGTACATGGAGCAGATAGTTGCAGTGCTGAACAAGGCGGGATTCGTGCGCAGCGTAAGAGGAGCGCAGGGCGGCTACCTGCTCACCCGGAAGCCGGAGGAATACACCGTCGGCGAGATCCTGCGCCTTTCCGAGGGGAGTCTGGCGCCGGTGGCATGCCTGGACGCCGGGGAAGCCTGCGACCGCCGGGACAAGTGCGTGACGATACGCCTTTACGAGGAGATAAACAACGCCGTGAACAGCGTCGTTGACCGTATCACCCTGGCGGAAATGATGACCTGGGAGAATCCCGTGTGATCCCGGGACGGATACGGCAGGAAATTTGCGTATTCCCCCTTGACAAAGGGGATATTATATGATATACTGATAATCGACAAAAAACCTTATCAAGAGCGGCTTCTGGCGTAATGCGGGGGACTGGTCCCTATGAAGCCCGGCAACCTATCCTGCTGATGTGCTTTCTGCACGGAGGGAAAAGGTGCTACTTCCTGCGGCGGTGTAACTGCCGAAAGATGAGGAGTGATACGAATTTCGGCTCACTCCCTGGAGTGAGTTTTTTGTTTTCAGCACAAAAGGAACATATAGAGAAAGGAAAACCAATGAGCAAGTATCTTTTCACCTCCGAGAGCGTAACCGAAGGTCACCCCGACAAGATCTGCGACAACATCTCAGACGCTATCCTGGACGCTATCCTGGAGCAGGATCCCATGGGCAGAGTTGCCTGCGAAACCCTCACCACCACCGGTATGGTCACCGTAATGGGCGAGATCACCACCACCGCGCAGATAGATATTCCGTCCATCGTGCGCAGCACCGTGCGCGATATCGGCTACACAAGCTCCGAATACGGATTCGACGCTGACAGCTGCGCTGTATTCACCACCATCGACAAGCAGTCCCCGGATATAGCAATGGGCGTAAACAACGCTCTTGAGGGCCGCGAGGAGAACGCCGGCGACACCGGTGCAGGCGACCAGGGTATGATGTTCGGATATGCGTGCACCGAAACCCCCGAGCTTATGCCTATGCCTATCAGCCTTGCCCACAAACTGGCGAAGAAACTGACCGCAGTCCGCAAGGACGGCACTATTCCCTACCTGCTCCCCGACGGAAAGACCCAGGTCACCGTTGAATACGTTGACGGAAAGCCCCACCGCGTTGACACCGTGGTCGTATCCTCACAGCACAAGGCTTCCGCTACCCTGGAGCAGATCCGTGCGGACATCATCGAAAAGGTAGTCAAGCCCACCATTCCCGCTGAGCTTCTCGACGCAGACACAAAGTACTACATCAACCCCACCGGACGCTTCGTTGTCGGCGGTCCTATGGGCGACAGCGGACTCACCGGCAGAAAGATCATCGTTGACACCTACGGCGGATACTCCCGTCACGGCGGCGGAGCATTCTCCGGCAAGGATCCGACAAAGGTGGACCGTTCCGCTGCATACATGTCGCGCTACGCTGCAAAGAACGTCGTTGCAGCCGGACTTGCTGAAAAAGCGGAGATCCAGGTAGCTTATGCGATAGGCGTTGCGCACCCCGTATCCATCTTCGTTGACACATTCGGCACCGGCAAGGTGGCTGACGATGTTATCTCTGCGGCTGTCGCAAAGGTGTTCGACTTCCGTCCGGCCGCCATAATCAATAAGCTGGATCTACGCAAGCCGCAGTACATGGCGCTCGCAGCCTACGGTCATATGGGAAGGGACGATCTCGATGTAGCATGGGAGCGCACCGACATGACCGAAGCCCTCAAAGCAGCCGTAAAGGAACTCGGCTGAGCATGAACAATAATTCTTCCGCCGCCCTTGACAAATCAGCGGGACTGTGGTATACTATGATTCGTGAATAAACTGCCACCGGGTAGAAGAATGCTGAGCATTCGTGCACATCATCAGGTCCGAGAAGATGTGTACGGATGCTTTTTTTGTGAGGTACACAATGAAAAAAATTATAACCTATTTCAGCAGGGGAGAATTGCTGCTGTGGGGATTCTCCGCTGCCGCCGTTGTGACAGCCTTCCTGATGTTTGACAGGAATAACTGGCTCACGCTCGCCGCTTCGCTGATCGGAGTGACATCCCTGATATTCGCCGCAAAGGGGCACCCGGCGGCGCAGGCGATGGCGATAATCTTCGCAGTACTTTATGGGGTAATCTCCTGGCAGTGCCGATATTACGGCGAGATGATAACCTATATGTTCATGTCGCTTCCGATGGCGGCTTTTTCGCTGGTTTCCTGGCTGAGGAATCCGTCGGAAAACAAGAACGAGGTCCGCGTAAATCACCTTAAACCGGCGGAGTATGCGATTCTTGCCGGACTTACAGTGATCGTCACCGTGGCATTCTTCTTCATACTTCGCTTTTTCAACACCGCAAACCTGATTCCAAGCACGATCTCCGTTGCCACAAGTTTCATCGCCGTATATTTCGTGTTCCGCCGGAGTCCGCTGTATGCAGTGGGATACGCCGCCAACGACATGGTGCTGTTAGTTCTGTGGACTCTCGCTTCCATGGAGGATATCCGCTATGTATCGGTGCTGGTATGCTTCGCGGCGTTTCTGGTGAACGACCTGTACGGATTCTTCAACTGGCGCAGAATGGCGCAGAGACAGAGTTCCTGCCAGAGCGCATGACCGTAAATAAAAAAAGCGGCTGTAAACTGACGCGTTTACAGCCGCTAATTCTTATGCATTACGTTGAGCTCTCGGTGCCCGTGTATTCACCCGTGCCAGTCGCCAGAACCACATCTCCTGCCGAGATTCCGTTGAGTATCTCGGTGTATCCGCCGAGGCTCACTCCGACAGTCACCCTGAGCTTGTAACGCTCGCCGTTCTCGACAAGCGTTACCCAGCTCTCCGTGCCGCTGGTCTTTACCGCGGAATCCGGAACTGCAAGCACGTTCTTCCTCTCGGTGGTGACGAAAGCAGTCGCCCAGCCGGACGCCACCGCCATCTCCTCTTCCTTGACGATTTTCGCCATAACATCGTCGCCCAGGTCGAATATCACACGCTTGGCGGATTCCCCATAGGCGGTCGCCGGGGCTACGTCGGGCGCTTCAACCACGGTAGCGTCGTACATCGTGTCCTCAATGCGTATCTGTAACTTCTGCCCGAAACGGAAATCCGAGCTTTTGTCGAGGTACACCTCGGTCTTGGATTCCTCCGATATGGCGCAGCATATCTGTCCGCCGCCCACTTCGGAGCCTTCCGCCACGGCGTACGCCATGCAGATTATCCCGTCAAAAGGCGCCCGGATAGTGTACTTTTCCTTTTCCGCCATCATCATGTCGAGCTTTTTCTGCTCGATCTGATATTGCAGCTGCTCCGACCTGCCGCCGGACAGCGACGACTCATACGCAGCGTTGACGATGGTCTGCTGGTTGCTGATGTCATAGTCCAGGCCGGAAGAATCCAGCTCCGCCAGGATCTCTCCCTCGGTTACGGTGCGTCCCTTTAGGGCGTTGTAGCTTACCACCATGGCGTCCGCCGGATACGTCAGATAAACAGCATAGGGATAGCCGATGCTGACGCCTATGCTCTGGGTGTCCGACAGATCCATGTATTTTGCCGTCGCGATCTCGTATCTGACTTCATCTGCGCCGTAAATCGGCAGCTGGATCTCGCCGGAGGTGCTCCTGCCGGAGCAGCCGGTCAGCATTACTGCCATTGCAGCCAGTGCCGCAACAATTCTTTTCATTGGGTGAACCTCACTGATGTGCTGTTGTTATGCCTTTTCTGCCAGTCTGCGCATCATTTCCATGCACATTCTTCCGTTGTGGTAGGGGCACTTCCAGGGATCGACCATGGGTTTGAAATCCGCGGGCTTCCACTGATCGTCGATCTGGGAATGCCACTCGCCGCCCGGGCGCTTGTCGATGATGTGCTCCTGAATGAACTTCCACACATTGGAGGAGATCTCGAAATACTCCTCGCCGCCGTAGCCCTTCTGGTAGCCGTTCATGAAGCCGATGACGGTTTCCGCCTGTACCCACCAGATACGCCAGGTGTTTATCTTATCCTTGTCGCGCTCGTTGAGCAGGGAGCCGGAAGCCTTGTCGTATGCTATGTCAGCTATATTGCGGACGATACGCTTGTTCATCTCAGCGAACTTTGCGGTAAGCTCCGGGTCGCCGATGACCTCGGTGGCGCGGTCGATGAGCCATGTCGCCTCGATATCGTGACCGTAGGAGTGGATATCGCCGATGACGTCCATATTCTTGTCAAAGAACACCAACAGCTTGTTGCCCTGCTTGTCGAAGATCTTGTCGTATGTAAGCTCCAGCTGGAACTTCAGACGCTCCAGGACTTTCGGGCTGTGGTCTGCAAGATATAGTTCCGTGTAGGCTTCCATCAGATGTAGAGTGGTGTTCATGGTCTTGTCCGCCATGAGTCCATTCTCGGAAAGCTCGTCGTTGGCAAGCTCGCTCTTCCAGTCGCGCGCCATCGTTTCAAGGTAAGCCACATCGTCGGTAGCATACTTCTCCACAAGATCCATTACCTCATACGCGAGCTTCAGCGCGTTCTTGTCGCCGCTTGCGCGGTAGTAGCTGGAAAGCGCATAAATAAAGAACGCCTGGCAATAGCTGTGCTTGAAATCGTCCTTGACGGTGCCGTCGTAGTTCATGCTCCAGTAAACGCCGCCGTACTCCTTGTCAACGCACTTCTCGGTCAGGAATTCATAAGCGTGCCTTGCATTGTCGAGCAGTGCAGGATCCTTGAGTTCCATATACGCGTTGGAATAGAACCACAGTATTCTCGAGTGGAGGATAACTCCCTTTTCGCCCTTCTTGTCGATATTGAGCGCACTGTCCATGAATCCGGTGAATCCGCCGTTTTCATCATCGCGGAGCTTGTTCCAGAACGGGATTATATGCCCGGTAAGCTCCTGTGCAAATTCTTCTCTCTTCATCTTTTGTACCCCTTGTGTAAGTTTTGTTCTACTCGCCATATTCCCATACTATATATTAAGCGGAACGCAAACCAGTAATGCTTTCCACTTTTTAATTGACTGAAATTACTTCAAATTCCAGTCACACAGCTATCAGCCAGGTTTGCTGCCTGCCGATAGCCATGTGACGGCGCAGACAAGTGCTTATCGATTAAAATTACTCGTCCTTGCCGCAGCAGTTCTTATATTTCTTTCCGCTTCCGCAGGGACAGGGGTCGTTTCTGCCGATCTTCTCGCCCTTGTTCTTATAGGGAGTCTGCGATCCTGCGTTGGGAGCGTCCGGCTGAAATACCTGCTCGCGCTGGATCGGACGCTGGATCCTTACCGGGACTGTCAGCACCATGCGGACGGTTTCCTCGCGGATAGCCGCGATCATCTCGTCGAACATCGCAAAGCCCTCGAAACGGTACTCTACGACAGGATCCTTCTGACCGTAGCTTCTCAGATAGATACCGCGCTTGAGTTCCTCCATGGCGTCGATGTGGTCCATCCAGTGGCGGTCAACGGTCTTGAGCAGGCATACACGCTCGACTTCACGCATTGCCTCGCTGCCCATATCCGCCTCGCGGGTCTTGTAGATAAGCTCTCCTCTTTCCTTGAGGAAGTCGATGATGTCCTTCTTGGTGAGGTCGTTCAGTTCCTCGGTGGTGTAGCGCAGATCGCTGTCCATAACGTACAGGTTCAGGAAGTGAGAACGCAGTCCGTCAAGATTCCAGTTCTCCGCAACGGTGTCGGAGCAGTACATGTTGACAGCCTCTTCGATGGAGGTGTTCATCATGTCGTGTATATTCTTGCTTACGTCCTCGCCGTCAAGCACCTTGGAGCGCTGGGAGTAGATCGTGGCACGCTGCTGCGACATAACGTCGTCGAAATCCAGGACGTTCTTTCTGATTGAGAAGTTCCTGCCCTCGATCTTCTTCTGGGCGGATTCGATCGCGCTGCTGAGGAACGGCGCTTCGATAGGCATGGATTCATCAAAGTTCATGGTTTCCATGAACTTCTGCACGCGTTCGCCGCCGAACAGTCGCATGAGGTCGTCCTCCAGGGAAATGTAGAAGCGGCTCTCGCCAGGGTCGCCCTGACGGCCTGCACGTCCGCGGAGCTGGTTGTCGATACGGCGTGACTCGTGGCGCTCGGTGCCGATGATGAACAGACCGCCTGCCTCGCGGACTTCCTCCGCCTCGGGCTTGATCTGCTCGTCGAACTTCTTCATCAGCTCCTGGTACTTTGCCCTTGCCTCGAGGATCTCCTCGTTGTCAGTTTCAGCGTAGCCGGTAGCCTCCTGAATAAGCTCCTCGGAGTAGTCCAGACGGCGCATCTCATGGATAGCCAGAAACTCGGAGTTACCGCCCAGCTTGATATCGGTACCACGACCTGCCATGTTGGTCGCGATGGTTACTGCGCCCTTCTTGCCAGCCTGCGCAACTATCTCAGCCTCGCGCTCATGGTTCTTCGCGTTCAGAACCTGGTGCTTGATTCCGCGTGCCTTGAGCAGCTTGGATACCAGTTCGGATTTCTCAATGGTGACAGTACCTACCAGAACGGGCTGTCCCTTCTTGTGGCATTCCTCGACTTGGTCGCAGACTGCCTTGAACTTTCCACGCTCGTTCTTGTATATCTGATCGTGGTTATCAATACGGATAACCGGCTTGTTCGTGGGTATCTCTATAACGTCCAGGCTGTAGATCTGACGGAACTCGGATTCCTCGGTCATAGCGGTGCCGGTCATACCGGACAGCTTGTCGTACAGACGGAAGAAGTTCTGGAATGTGATGGTAGCCTGCGTCTTGCTCTCGCGGTTTACCTTAACGCCTTCCTTCGCCTCGATCGCCTGGTGGAGTCCATCGTTGTAGCGGCGGCCGAACATCAGACGCCCGGTGAACTCGTCAACGATAACGATCTCGCCGTCCTTGATAACGTAGTCAACGTCAAGCTTCATGATTCCGTTCGCGCGGATAGCCTGGTTGATGTGGTGGAGCAGAGTGGTGTTCTCGGGATCCATCAGGTTCTCCACGCCGAAATACTTCTCAGCCTTTGCCACGCCGGAGGGAAGCAGGTTGCAGGTCTTTGCCTTCTCGTCGATAAGGTAATCTCCGTTGAAGTTGCCCTCGTAGTCCTCCTTGTCGTCAAGTTCTGCCACCTTATTCATGGTAAGGGTCTTGGCGAACTTGTCAGCCTTCTCGTACAGGTCGGTGGACTTGTCGCCGCGTCCGGAAATGATCAGAGGCGTTCTCGCCTCATCAATGAGAATGGAGTCAACCTCGTCCACGATGGCGAAGTTGGGGGCGCGCTGAACCTTGTCCTTCTTATAAAGGCACATGTTATCGCGCAGGTAGTCGAAACCAAGCTCGTTGTTGGTGGCATATGTTATATCGCATGCGTAAGCGGCACGGCGTGCGTCGTTGTCCATATCGTGGGAAATAAGCCCGACGGTAAGGCCGAGGTATCTGTGTACCTTTGCCATCAGCTCACTGTCGCGCTTTGCAAGGTAATCGTTGACGGTAACGATGTGTACGCCCTTTCCGGTAAGGCCGTTCAGGTAGGACGGGAGAGCGGCAACGAAGGTTTTACCCTCACCGGTCTTCATCTCAGCGATTCTGCCCTGGTGAAGCACGATACCGCCGATGATCTGAACGGGGTAATGGCGGATTCCGATAACTCGTGTTGAAGCCTCACGGCACACTGCGAACGCGTCGGGCAGGATCTGGTCGAGAGTTTCGCCGGCGGCGAGCCTGTCCTTGAGAATGCCGGTCTGCGCCTTCAGCTCTGTTTCGCTCATGGCGGAGTACTTATCCGCCAGGTCGAGAACAGCCTGCTTGATCGGCTCAATCCGCTTTAACTCTTTGGAAGAGTAGGTGCCGAATAATGCTTTAAATAAACCCATTGTATTATAAATCCCTTTCTGTAAGACTTATTATCGAATATAAATACTCAACATATATTATACCCCATCACCGCCGATTTGTCAACCGGAATATTCACACAAACCGGAATTTTGCGGAAATTAAATCCAATTGCAGTATTTACCTCGTATCAGCCGCAGAATACCGCGAAAAATAACCATAGGAAGGAGATGATACCATGAAAATGCCATATCCGCCCGACGAATGCCCGGAGGAAGCCCAGCGGCTCCAGAACATGACGATGAACTCCGGCTGCGCCGGGGACTGCACCGGGCTTATCCCTGCGGTATCCGGCGAGGTGGAATACGACAGCTATGCGGAGCTGTACCCGTTCCTGCCGCCGGAAAAGAGCATATCCGGGGAAAAGCACCAATAAAAAATGGCGGAGTTTGTGCTCCGCCATCAGTCGTATTTACAGCAGTTCCGCCGCCGCGCGCATTTTTCTTGCCGCCGCAGTGATGTCCGGCTGTGCTATCACCGCGGATATCACCGCCGCGCCGTCAATTCCCAGCCCGTAAAGCCGGGTGATGTTCTCTGCGTTGACTCCGCCGATAACCACGAACGGTATCGTCACCGCCTGCCGTATTCCACGGATTATCTCCGGCGTTACCTTACGGGTGTTCGTCTTCGTGGTCGTGGGGAATACCGCGCCCACGCCCAGGTAGTCAGCGCCGTCCGCCTGCGCCTTTGCGGCTTCCTCCGGAGTTGCGGCGGACACGCCGATTATCTTGTCGGCACCCAGTATTTTACGGGCTTCCGCGCAGGGCAGGTCGGACTGCCCCAGGTGAACTCCGGCGGCGTCCACCGCCTGGCAGATATCCAGTCGGTCGTTGATTATCAGCGGCACGCCGTATTTGTCCGTGACCCTCTTAACGCGCTCCGCCAGCCGGAACAGCTCCAGGGAGGATGCCTCCTTCTCCCTCAGCTGGACCACGGAGCAGCCGCCCTGCACCGCCCTTTCAACGCTTTCCTCAACGGTGGTGCTGGACATCAGTCCGCTGTCGGTGCAGAGATACAGTGTGTAGTCAATCTTCATCAATATCAAGCCTTTCCATGAGAAGCTCCGGTGTAATATTCCCGGCGAAATCGAACAGCGCCGCCCGGAAGCTGCCGGCGCCGCCGGAATGCTCCGCGGCAAGCTCTCCGCAGATATCCATGAAGGATATCGCGGCGGCGGTCCCGGTGAACGCCCCGGAAACGGAGCAGAATGCCGCGCACAGGGCGGAAGTCATGCAGCCTGCGCCGGTAATATTGCGCAGCATGGGATTCCCATTGCGTATCACGGCGGTGCGCTCCCCGTCCGAGATAACATCGATTGCCCCGGTGACTGCGCAAACGCAGCCGAGATTCCTGGCAGCGGTCTGCGCCGCTTCCCGGGGGGATATCTGCGTTTCGGAGGAATCCACGCCGTTCTCCCGGGAGTCGAATCCGGCAAGAAAGGACATCTCGGAGAGATTTCCGCGGACTGCGGTCAGCTTCACGCGGCGGATCATCTCCGCGGCGGATTCCCTGCGGAATCCCGTACAGCCGACTCCCACCGGGTCGAACACCACCGGTATTCCACGGCGGTTCGCCTCCTCCCCGGACCGGAGCATAGCCTCCACCCTGGACTGCGACGGAGTACCGAGGTTCAGCGTAAGCCCTCCGGCGATGGCGGTTATTTCAGCGCTCTCCGCCGGGTCGTCCGCCATTATCGGCGAAGCGCCGGCGGCAAGGAGCATATTCGCGGTGTCCCCGGAGGTGACGTGGTTCGTGATACAGTGTATAAGCGGCGACATGCCCCGCAAATCTGCAAGGGCATGCCCGATAAGTCTGTTTAAGGTCATTTCAAGCCTTTCAGGGTCACTGCTGAACGTCACCCATAAATGCGTCGATAGCCTTCACGCGCTTGAGCGAGGTGACTATCACTGCCGCAATGACTGTGCCCACAACGCTGGAAGCGAAGAACGGGAACACGAATCCGAACAGGGTGGCAGCGGTATTGTTCATGATGAGGTAGGCTATCGGGAAGGAGAGCATACCGCCGATGACGGAGGTGCCGAACAGCTCGCCTATGTAAGCCATGGGCAGACGCAGGCTGAGGGGCTTGCCCTTGAATATCCAGTGGTACATTACGCCGGAAAGGAACGCGCCCACCATGCTCCCCGGGAACGCCAGCGGAGAGCCAAGCCCGGTGAGATTGCGGATAAGGCTGGCAACGAACGCGGTTCCCATCGACCACCACGGACCGAGGTAAACGCCGCCGATGATGTTCACAAGGTGCTGCACGGGACTGCACTTAGCCCCGAGGAACGGAAACGAGAACAGCGAGCCGACTACCGCCACTGCCGCCAGAACTGCGGCGATAGCTAATTTTCTGATGTTTGTCTTTTTCATAAGATACCTCTTTCCTGCGCGGCGCAGGGCAGAGTTATCCCGGCGCACGCACAAATGCGTTACAATACGGCTTATCCGTACTGCCGGTCGATACTCAGAAGTATCCTCTCACCGCGAAACACGCGTTCCCTCGCTGGAATATCCCCCGGACGGCGCTCCCCGCCGGGGCTTTAATAAATTCGGAATATAGAATCCGGAATTATCGTGAAACCCGAATACGAATCCTGTTCCGATTTATTTTTCTGTGCAGAACTTGACTTCCTTGCCCTCAAGTATCATGTTCGTGGTGCGGACTGCGCACATCTTGCCGCACATGGAGCAGGAATGCCTGTCAGCCGGAGGAACGCTCTCAAAATAAGCGCGTGCCTTCTCCGGGTCAGCGGCTACCTTGAACATTTCCTCCCAGTCAAGTTTGTGGCGTGCTGCCGCCATTTCGTTGTCCTTGTCGCGCGCATGCGGGATTCCCTTTGCGATATCTGCGGCATGGGCAGCGATCTTGCTGGCAATTATGCCCTCCTTGACGTCGTTGAGGTCGGGGAGTCTGAGGTGCTCCGCCGGAGTCACATAGCACAGGAAGTCCGCGCCGCTTGCAGCAGCAATAGCGCCGCCGATCGCGGAGGTGATGTGGTCGTATCCGGGGAATATATCAGTTACCAGCGGACCCAGCACATAGAACGGTGCGTTGTGGCAGATACGCTTCTCAAGCTTCATGTTGGCTTCGATCTCGTTCATCGCCATGTGTCCGGGACCCTCTACCATTACCTGTACGTCCTTTGCCCAGGCGCGCTCGGTCAGTGCGCCAAGCTCGATGAGTTCGGAGATCTGTCCGGCGTCGGTGGCGTCATCGATACAGCCGGGGCGCAGCGCGTCGCCAAGGGAGATAGTGACGTCGTACTCGCGCAGAATATCCAGCACCTCGTCGTAATGCTCGTAGAACGGGTTCTCGTTCCCGGTCATCATCATCCACGCGAACAGCAGGGAGCCGCCGCGGGATACTATGTTCATCTTTCTCGGGTCGCGGCGGAACGCCTCGATCGCACGGCGGTTGATGCCGGCATGGATTGTCATGAAGTCCACGCCCTCTTCCGCATGTGCGCGGACTACTTTCAGGAAGTCCTCTGCGGATATCTCCAGCAGATCCTTGTCAAGGTAGCCGATGGCGTCGTACATGGGCACGGTGCCTATCATCGCCGGGGAGCGTTCGACAAGCTGTTTGCGGAAAGTATTGGTCTTGCCGTAGTTCGACAGGTCCATGATGGCTTCTGCGCCGAACTTTATCGCCATATCCACCTTCTGCATTTCCATGGTGTAGTCCTTGCAGTCGCCGGAAATACCGAGGTTGACGTTGATCTTTGTTTTCAGCCCGGAGCCTACGCCCTCGGCGGAGAGCGCCGTGTGGCGCACGTTAGCCGGGATAGCCACCCAGCCCTTTGCCACCAGTTCCCGGAGCCTCTCGGGCTCCATGTATTCCTTCGCCGCAACGGTCTGCATTTCAGGGGTGATGATACCCTTCTTTGCGGCTTCCATCTGTGTTTTGTATTCTCTCATGTTATGTCCTTTCCGGGAAAAGGCGGTAGAAGTGACCCAGTGGTCCGTGTCCCTTCCCGATATTGATTCCGTGTTCTATTGCTCCGGTGGTGTAATCCTTGGCAAGGCCGACAGCCTCTGGCAGGGAGTGCCCCTGCGCCTGGAAAGCGGCTATCGCCGAGGAAAGCGTGCAGCCGGTGCCGTGCGTAGTGTTGGTATTCACACGCTCGTGCGTGTAATTGTGGAATTGCTTCCCGTCGAACAGCACGTCGGTGGCGTCCCCGGTGAGATGGCCGCCCTTTATCAGGACTGCGCCTGCGCCGTGGGCAAACAGACTCAGCGCCGCCGCCTTGATGTCAGCGTATTCCTTTATGGTGCAGCCCAGCAGCTTTTCTGCCTCGGGGATATTCGGCGTGAGCAGCGTGCACAGCGGCACGATGGTGGTGATGAACGTATTGACGGCGGAGCCCTGCATTAGTTCAGTCCCGGCGGTGGCGGCGAGAATAGGGTCGCACACAACGATCTCCGGGTCGAATTTCATCAGCGCAGCCGCAACGGCGTGCATTGAGCCAGCGTCCGGGAGCATGCCTATCTTCACGGCGTCCACCCGGATATCCGTGAACACCGCCTCAAGCTGGTCGTAAATCACGGACGGCGTTACCGGCATCGTAGAAATAACGCGCTCGGTGTTCTCCGCCACGACAGCGGAAATTGCGCTCATTCCGTAGCAGCCCAGGGCGGAAAACGTCTTGAGGTCTGCCTGGATACCAGCGCCGCCGCTGCAATCAGAACCGGCGATCGTAAGGCAGTTTTTCATAGTGAGCCTCCTGTGCAAAAAAGACTTCTCCGGTGATAGAAGAAGTCCTGAAATACTATTGTCACGGCTTCCCTACGATGGTATTGACCAACAGGTTCAAAGGGTCAGGCGAAAAGCCCTCTCAACTCCGCAGAGTACCCCCAGCATGGTATATATTATATCACTTATTTCCGGCGTTGTCAATATCCCAGACATGTGGGACACGACTTTTCTGCGCCGGACTTTTCACTTGACAATTCTATGGAATCATGTTATAATAGTAGTGTTATATGCGCCTGTGGTGAAACTGGCAGACACGATGGATTTAGGTTCCATTTCCGCGAGGAATGCAGGTTCAAGTCCTGTCAGGCGCACCAGTCGAGTGCCTCGACACGCAATACGCGTGCCAAGGCGCTTTTTCTTTTTAGGCGGACTCTCGCGTTATCAAGCGCACTTATCTTAAAATCTTTGCCAAGCAATGGCATTCCTCTGCTCCCTCCGGGCTTGATGAACGCTCATTGCCTAGACCGCTTCACAGACAGAACAGGTAAGAATCGACTGATAAGCAAGAGGACAGAACTCCGCGCACGGAGTTAATTCTCAACTGCGCATTAACCGTGCAACTGTAAAACTTTGTTTCATTTTTCTTTCACGGTTATTTCACAAAACGAATATTGGAAGTACATACAAAACCGGTATCATATAATCACAGCAGATGACCGGAAGGTCAATGCCGACAAGCAGCTGCGGTATTCACCGCGGCGTTTCAATAACCTACCTCCCCTTTTATGATGAGTTTTCATCTGGGTAAAGCTGATTGATACCGGCTGATCCCAAAAGTCTGTACGTTTTCCTTCCTTTTTTCGTGCAGACGTTATCCTTTTTCCCACAGCCCGCACAGCTGTGGGATTTTTTTGTCCGTGATCAGAGCGTGCTGCGGTTCTCCAGCGCCTTCATCAGCGTCACATCGTCTGCGAATTCCAGTGCGGAGCCTGCCGGCAGTCCGTAGGCAAGGCGGCTAACCTTTATTCCCATCGGCTTGATAAGGCGGCTGATGTAGACCGCCGTTGCCTCTCCCTCCACCGTGGGATTAGTCGCCATTATAACCTCGCGGACGTCCGTCAGCCTGCCCATGAGTTCCTTTATCTTGAGGTCCTCTGCGGTAACTCCGTCCATGGGGGAAAGCAGCCCGTGCAGCACATGGTACACTCCCTCGTATCCGCCGGAGCGCTCGAACGCCGAAACGTCCTTCGGGGATTCCACCACGCATATCACGCCCTTGTCCCGGTTATCGTCGGAGCATATCTCGCACACCTCGCGGTCAGTGAAGTTCTGGCAGCAGCGGCACAGCTGCACTCCGCTCCGCGCCTGCACCAGGGCGGAAGCGAACTCCTCCACCTCGTGCTGCGGAAGGTTCAGCATGTAATACGCCAGCCGCTGCGCGGTCTTTATCCCGATCCCGGGGAGTTTCGCGAATTGCTCCGCGGCAAGCGCCAGCGGTGCAGAAATAAATTCAGCCATCTTATTCTCCTTGGTATTCTACAGCTCAACTCTGAGCGGTTTGTCGTAAATATTCACGCCGTTGTACGGCACCTGGTTCTGCCACGCCGACACATACAGCGGCAGCCCTGCGGAGTTCGCCGGAACGCTCCGGGTGTAGCCCCAGTACATGACGATATCTCCGCTTACGGACTCGTCCCCGGATTTCGCGCTGACGATCGTCCTGCCGTTCACCTTGATGGAATCCGCGGCAGTGCCGTCAGCACCTCCGCCGATTATCACTCCGTCGTCGTACGGGGCGAGCAGCTCGTCTACCGGGAAAAGCTCCGCCAGGTCGGACAGCGCCGCCATTCCGGCGTAGTCCAGCTGCGGCGCGTTCACCATGCGGACGTGGGTTATTCCACTGCGCATGAATTCGTTGAACAGCTTCTTTTTCAGCCCGGAGCCTGTCCCGGAGATCATGACTGAAGCCTCGTCCCCGGTGCATATCACTGCGGCTCCGCTCCTGCCGTCGGATATCATGTCGATACGGTTCCGGATGTAGTTCCCGTAGGACCCCACGCAGACGAAAAGCACCACAGACAGCGCGAATCCCTGTAACGCCAGCTTTGTGCTGTCAGCCCGGAATACTCCGATCACAAGCAGCGCAGCCGCCAGGAACGCCAGCGGAACCATCGCCGGGTGATCCGCCGGGAGCCATGCCCGGGGAATACCGCCGAATACTCCCAGGAGTCCGCAGAATCCCTTCATGACCCACAAAAGCGGCAGGGCAAGCAGCGGTATTCCGGACGCCAGGAACAGCACTCCCAGAGTAAGCCCGGCGGTGAACAGCGGCGCCGCAGCCACGGAAGCCGGGACCTCCGCCAGGGATATCCCTCCGAAGCAGGAAATGCTCACGGGCGCAATGCAGATCATCGCGCACAGCGAAAGCACCGACGCTTCTTTCAGCTTGGCAAGCGCCCGAATCTTCTCGAACCGGAATTTCCTCAGCCCGTTCAGATATCTTCCCAGGACTGCCGCGCCGAATACTCCCAGCACGGACATCTGAAGCGCAGGGTCCGCCGCAGCATAGGGTGCAAGTATCGTCAGTGCAAGAAATGCCGCGCACAGGGAGTTCATCGTTTCCGCCCGGCGGCAGAACAGCAGCGAGCATTTGGCTATCAGCATCATCAGACCGGCGCGCATAACGGAGGGCGAAAATCCGAACAGCACCGCCAGCAGCGGGACCGCCGCGATCGCGATATATGCCTGGGAACGCTTTCCCCTGCCGAAAAGCTCCATAAGGATCATCAGCACCAGGGTGATGTGCGCGCCGGACACCGCGGTCATATAGTTCAGCCCGCTCCAGGTAATATCGCGCTTCAGCTTCATCGAGAATCCGGAGGTATCCCCCAGCAGAAGCCCCCTGCAGAGCGCCGCTTCATCTCCGCCGAGCACGTCAAGGCGCTCCCCGGCGGCGCTGCGGATATTCCCGGCAAGTCCCAGCAGGCTGAATGAATGCCTCTGGGAGTGTATCTCCTGTACTCCGCCCTCCAGGACAACTCCGTCGGAGAAGGTGAACAGGTCGTCGTCCGCCCGGGCAAGGGTGAGGGTTACGTCCAGCACGTCGCCGGGCTGCGCGGAGTAATTCCCCGTGAGGTCAATCAGCGCCGGGAATCCGTTCAGCACGCACAACGCCCGTCCTGCGGAGAAATATTTGGAATAAGAGCTCACCGAAGTCACCCGACAGGAGGTGCGTATCTCGCTGCCGCTCATTCCGCTCAGCGGCTGGCAGTAGAACCACATGTAAGCGGACATGCTGAATACGCCGAGGAGGAGTCCCACGGACAGCAGTTTCTCACGGTGCATGGCAAAGCAAGCGGCAGTCAGCACCGCCGCCCCGGAGAGCAGTATTATTCTCAGAAAATCGTCGCCGCACGCCGCTGCAATACACCCGACCGCGTAGGTCAGACCAAGGCGTACCGCAGGCAGCCGAAGCACCGCAGTAATTTGTCTGTCCATATTCAGCGTGAAACAAAGGGCGGCAAGGACGCGATACGCACCTTTCCGCCCGGGATAATTTCAGGATCTTATCAGATGAAGCCAGGGAAGGAAACGCCGCCGGTCACCTTCTCCATCTCAGCTGCGCCGTAATCGTCAACTTCCTTGAGTATCTCATTTACGCCGCTGATGATGAGGTCCTGGAGCATTTCGATGTCCTCGGGGTCAACGACCTCGGGCTTGAGGGTAACGGACTTGAGCTGCTTGTCGCCGGTCATTACCAGCTCAAGAGCACCGCCGCCTACCTGCTTTGTGAACTCCTTGACTGCAAGCTCTTCCTGGATCTTTGCGATGTCGTCCTGCATCTTCTGTGCTTTTCTCACCATCTGGTTCATGTTAGGTGTGGAATTCTGATATCCCTGGGGTAATCTTGCTTTCATTTCGGTATTATCCTTTCACTTGATTTGTACATCTATATTGAGCCGCCGTGCTTTTTCCAGCAGCCCCTTCACAGCTGAGTTTTCTTCCTCGGCTGCTGTATCCGTATCATCGCCGACGACCTTCGCCCTCAGTTTCCTGCCGGAAGCCTGGGACAGCACCTTTTCCAGTTCCTGCGTGCCGTTGGCGGTCATGCCCTGGAGCATAAGATTCCCGGTGTGTATCTCAAGCACGCCGTCCGCGTTCACACTGGCGGTGGAATCCTCCAGCATCGCCGCGTAAAGAGCGTCGCTCACCTTTGCGAGAATTCCGTCCCACTCTTCCCGGGACATTACGGAAAGCTTCTCATAGCCTGCGGAAGTTGTCTGCGCAGGCTCCGCCGCGGTATTCTCCGGCTTCTCTTCTGCAGCCGGCTTTCCCTCCGCCGTATTCGCAGGCTCAGGCTTAACCTCGGGAGCAGGCGCAGCTTCCGGCGTATTCACGGACGCCAGTGTAACTACGGCAGCCGCAGGCGCGGTGTCAAACTCTCTCGGCGGAATGTATTCCTCGGGAGGTTCCTCTGGCGGCGGAGCGAAATCCACCTCCGGTGCCGCAGGGACGCTGTTCATCACCGGCATGGGTATATCCTCCCTCGCCGATGGCGCAGGTACCGGAGCAGGCTTCACGGGAGCCGGAGCTGCGGCGGCTTGCGACTTGCTTTCCTGCTTCGGAACATTCTGACTGATTATATCCTGAAGCTTGTCCTGATTCCCGGAGATATCCGGAGCGGGCTTTTCAGCAGCTTCCGCCGGGACCTCCGCAGATTTTGCCGCCGGGACAGGCTGTTCCTGCACAACAGGCTCGAAAATCTTCTGGAGCTTCTTCACCGCTGCCGCCTGGCTCGGAGAAAGCTTCTCATCGGAGCGCGGCGCAAATTCACTGCCCATTGGCTTGAATTCCGGTCTGGGAGCCGGCTGGGGCGCCGTGGCTATCACAGCGCTGCTCTGCGCTGCGGACTGTGCCGCAGTCTGGGCGCCGGTGCACAGCTTGACAAAGCACATCTCCGCCACGGTGCGGCGCTGGCGCGTTTTCGCCATATTATCGGAGCATTCCTGGATAAGCGTAAGGCAGCGCAGTATATCCCCGAGGGAAAACATTCCTGCCAGCCGCTCTATCTCGGCATAATCCGACGGCATGACCGAGAGCAGCCCGTATTCCCCGGGAGCGCTCCTGCACAGCATGAGATCACGGAACACCGAGCCAAGCTCATCCATGACCCGGGCGATGTCCTTTCCGCCCTTGTACAGTTCCTCCAGCAGCCGGATACAGCCGGGAATATCCCTCGCCGCAACGAACTCTGAAAGCTGATACATTCTCTGGTTGTCCGCCACGCCTGCGCAGTCCCTCACCGTATCCTCGGTGACGTCGCGGCTGACGGAAATACACCTGTCTAGCAGCGAAAGCGCGTCACGCATTCCGCCGTCGGAAATACGGGAAATCATGTCCGCCGCGCCCTGCGTTAGGCTCACGCCCTCGTTGGCGGCGACGCTGAGCAGTCTTGCGGAGCTGTCCGCAATATCTATCCTGCGGAACTCGAACCGCTGGCACCTGGAAACGATGGTCGCCGGGACCTTGTGCAGCTCGGTTGTGGCAAGAATGAATATAACATGGGCAGGCGGCTCCTCAATTGTCTTGAGAAGCGCATTGAATGCCGCAGTTGAAAGCATATGCACCTCGTCCACGATGTAGACGCGGTATTTGCAGCTGACCGGAGTATACGCCAGCTGATCCTGGAGCAGATGAACGTCCTCCACCTTGTTGTTGCTGGCGGCGTCCATCTCTACGATATCCGTGGCGGAGCCGTCGGCTATCTCGCGGCAGCTCTCGCACTCAAGGCAGGGATTGCCGTTCACCGGGTGCTTGCAGTTGAGCGCCATCGCGAGAATTTTCGCGCAGGTAGTCTTACCTGTTCCGCGGCTGCCGGTGAAGAGATACGCGTGGGTGTTCTGCCCGGTCGCGATCTGATTTTTCAGGGTGGTGACTATCTGCGGCTGGGAGATCACGTCGTCGAAAGTCCTCGGACGGTATTTACGGTACAGCGCAAGATACATAAACACACCCCTTTTCAGATAAAAATATAAATGCCCTCGATTATGGGAACAGGCTTGCTGCGGCACACAGAGATGTCCGCTTAATGCTGCTCGGTTCCCCGCCTGACATGGTTCACAGCACTCTGTTGCACAGGGCCTGCCCCCATAAGCGAGAGCATTTACATTCTCTATTATACTCTATTCCTCCGAAAAAATCAAGTAGTTTACGAAAAATATTCTTCTGCACTTTTATCCGCCGTTGCGCTTGACTAACAAAATATCGGTGTGATATACTATAGAGAATAAGTTTCCTGAGGAATACAATACAATACTATTATAGATATACAGAGGGAGTGACCGTGATGGGAGAAAAAAAGCGTGCGCGCTGCGGCAGGCTTGCCGGGTGGGTCGGGATAATCTGCAACATACTGCTGAGCGCCGGGAAATTCATTGCCGGAAATCTTTCCGGCAGCGTTTCCATCACGGCGGACGCGCTGAACAACTTTTCCGACGCCTCCTCAAGCCTGATAAGCCTTATAGGATTCCAGCTGTCGGAAAAGCGCCCGGACGCGGAGCACCCATACGGTCACGCGCGGTATGAATACATCTCCGGATTCGTCGTAGCGATACTTATCATCGTCATCGGGATAGAACTGCTCCGCAGCGGAATCGAGAGGATAATCACCCCACAGCCGGTGGATTTCTCCATCGTAGCCATCGTGGTAATGCTGGTATCCATCGCAGTCAAGTTCGGAATGATGATATTTGACCGCAGCATGGGCAGGCGGATCGACTCCAAGACGCTCATCGCAGCGGCGGCGGACAGCCGCAACGACTGCATAGTCACCGCCGCGGTACTTGCCGCCGGGATACTCTCGCACCGCACCGGCGTTCAGCTGGACGGCGTGATGGCGGTCCTCGTCGCGGGATTTATCCTGTTCAGCGGCGCCGGACTTGTGCGCGACACCATGGACCCTCTGCTTGGCAACGCCCCCTCCCCGGAAATGGTAGGAAAGATACGGGAGAAGATACTCTCCTACCCCGGAGTTCTCGGCACCCACGACCTCATCGTGCACGACTACGGCCACGGCAGAAAATTCGCCACCGTCCACGTTGAGATGGCGGCGGAGAACGACGTTATAAAGAGCCATGAAATCATTGACGACATCGAACGGGATTTCCTGCGCGAGGGAATAAACATGCTGGTGCACTTCGACCCGGTTGTAACGGACGGCTCCGCCACCGGAGAGGTCCGCCGGGAACTTGACCGGATAGTCCGCCTGATAGACAGCCGCCTGTCGATCCACGACCTGCGGCTGATGAACTGCGGCGAACGCACTATTGCATACTTCGATGTAGTCGCACCAAAGGAGCTTGGCATGAACGAATCCGAACTGAGGGAAGAAATATCCCGGTTCGCGGCGCAGAAATACCCGGACATGCGCTGCGAGATAACCCTTGACAACAGCTTTGCGGCTATCCCTCCGGAAGAGTAAGGGATTGACGTAACCGCCCCGATGTGATACAATATATCCATAAAAATTGCCAGGAGGGACGGTATGGATTACTTTTTTCATGCAGATACGTCAAAATACCGGCGGCGGCTGAAAGCCATCGTCATAACCACCGCCGTCCCACTGTTCGGAATCTGCGTGTTCTGCGCCGTGAATATCCTGCTGAACTACAGCGCCGGAGCTTCCCGGGGGATCATCCTGCTGATGGCGGCGGTTATCGCCGGGTGCGTTTTCGTCGGCGCCGCTGCGATATTCACCGCAGCTTACTTCTGCTACAAACTGGACCGGCGGCATTCCCGGTTCACCTATCTCGACATTCTTCCGGACTGCTTCGTGTTCAGCCTTTACGCCGGGGAATTCCGGGATTACTCCGAAAAGGTGATACTGCGGAGGCTGTACGTCGTACCCTTCTCCGGAGTGGAGGAAATATCCCGGGACGGCAGGAATTCTCCCTTTGCGCTTAACGTCCGCGGAGAAATACGCTGCTACCTCTGCGAAACCGACCGCCTGGGATACCATGTTGACGAGGACGACCACATGCGCTTTGACAGCCCGGAACTTGACGAGCGCGGATTTGAAAAGCTGGACAGGCTGTGTATCGACGGCTGGTTCGGGCGGACGAAACACCTTGAAAAAGCGCTGAACTTCTACCTGGAGCAATACCGGAACATTCCGGAGAAGAAGCCTTTCAACATCGCCGAACACATAACCAGGAAGCAGAAGAAGCGCCCCACGACCTCAAATCCCCTGCTGGAAGCGCCAAGCTACGACAGAAACTGGAAGTAGTTCCGCCAATGTGGGGTATTGCCCTAAAAATATGACAGCATTATTGCGAATTTAGTAGAAATACCACTTGAAAAAAATGCGGCAGGGTGGTATAATAAACTGTAGATATGTTTTCAGAAAAGGAACGGAGAATTATCCGGATCAGAATTGAAGGGAAGGTCACAAAATGGCTGCAAAGTATATTTTCGTCACCGGCGGCGTCGTTTCCGGTCTTGGCAAGGGAATCACCGCTGCGTCACTCGGACGTCTGCTTAAAATGAGAGGGTACAAGGTAACTATCCAGAAGTTCGACCCTTATATAAACGTTGACCCGGGCACAATGAGCCCCTACCAGCACGGCGAGGTATTCGTCACCGACGACGGTGCCGAAACCGACCTCGACCTCGGACACTACGAGCGCTTCATCGACGAGAATCTGTCCGTGAACAGCAACGTCACAACCGGTAAGATCTACTGGACCGTCCTCAACAAGGAGCGCCGCGGCGACTATCTCGGCGGCACCGTTCAGGTTATTCCCCACGTCACCAACGAGATCAAGGACCGTATCTACCGCGTTGCGAACAGCGGCGCCGAGGCTGCTGACGTAGTTATCACCGAGATCGGCGGCACTGTCGGCGATATCGAGTCCACCCCGTTCCTTGAGGCTATCCGTCAGGTAAGCAACGACGTGGGCCGCGAGAATGTAATGTATATCCATGTTACACTGCTCCCGTTCATCTCCGGCAGCAACGAGCTGAAAACAAAGCCCACGCAGCACAGCGTAAAGGAGCTTCTCTCCATCGGCATCCAGCCGAACGTACTGGTGCTCCGCAGCGACTGCGAGATCCCACAGGACATGATGGAGAAGGTGGCAAGCTTCTGCAACGTCCGCAAGGAGGACGTTATCCCGAATCTTACCGCTTCCTCACTGTACGCGGTTCCGCTTATGCTGGAGGAAGCCGGTCTGGCGCACTCCGCATGCCACCACCTCGGACTTGAGGACAGGGAGCCTGACCTCACCGAGTGGAAGAACATGGTTCACATGCAGGAGAATGCGAAGAAGCCGCTGACCATCGGTCTTGTCGGCAAGTATGTCGCACTCCCTGACGCATATATCTCCGTTATGGAATCCATCAGACATGCCGGCGCTGCAAACGGCGCTGACGTGCATATCGAGCTTATCAACTCCGAGGAAGTCACCCCGGAAACCTCCGAGGCGATCCTCGGCAAGGTTGACGGTATCGTTGTTCCCGGCGGCTTTGGCGACAGAGGTATCGAGGGCAAGATCGAAGCTGTCCGCTACGCAAGAGAGAACAAGAAGCCGTATCTGGGTCTGTGCCTGGGCATGCAGATGGCTGTTATTGAGTTCGCGCGCCATGTAGCGGGTCTTGAGGGTGCGAATTCAGCTGAATTCGGCGAGCACAAGTACGACGTTATCGACATCATGCCCGACCAGAAGGGCGTTGACATGGGCGGCACAATGCGTCTTGGACTGTATCCCTGCAAGCTTGATGAAACATCCATCTCCCGTGAGCTTTACGGCGAGGGACTCATCTACGAGCGCCACCGCCACCGTTACGAGTTCAACAACACCTACCGCGAACAGATGGCATCAAAGGGGCTGAAGTTCGCAGGGCTCTCCCCGGACGGAAAGCTCGTTGAGATCGTTGAGCTTCCGAAGGACGTACACCCGTGGTTCGTGGCTGTACAGTTCCACCCCGAGTTCAAGAGCAGACCCAACAGACCCCACCCGCTGTTCAACGGATTCATCAAGGCTTCCCTCGACCTCAAGAAATAATCGGCGATAAAGTCGGAAACTCCACCGTTGGAATCGCATTATATTCATTGATAATTCAATGCCGCCTGCGTCATAACAGGCGGCATTTGTACTTATTATGTAAAATCCACGTTAAGTGGTGAAAGGAACCTGAAATGGGCGGTAAATTTTACGACAACCGTGAGCTTTCATGGCTCAAATTCAACGCAAGAGTTCTGGAGGAAGCATTCGACGAGGATACTCCTCTGTTTGAAAGGCTCCGCTTCGTGCAGATATTCTGTTCCAACCTTGACGAATTCTTCATGATAAGAGTAGGCAGCCTGCACGACAAAATGCTTTTCGACAGCAAGGACACCGAAAACAAGACCAATATGACCGCCCGGGAACAGCTCGTTGAAATCGCAAAGCAGGTCAAGAAGCTGCTTCCACTCAAGGACAAGGCATATTCCGAAATCATGGCAGGGCTGAAGGAATACGGAATCGAGCACATCGATCCCACCGCCCTTTCACCGGAAGAGGACGCATTCTACCGCGCATTCTTCGCCCGGGAAATACAGCCGCTGCTGTTCACCGGAATGGTGGATAAAAAGCACCCCGTGCCTTTCCTCAAGAACGGCGAGATCTACGTCGGCGTAACTATCCGAAAGAAGGACGACGCGGGAAAGACCACCTTTGGGATCCTGCCCGCTTCCGAAAACTTCCCAAGGCTGGTATGGCTGCCGGGCACCGGGAAATTTCTTCTGACCGAGGAACTTATCAGCCGTTATGCAGAGATGGTGTTCAAGAATTTCGAGATTGTGTCCCGGTGTATTTTCAGGGTAACAAGGAATGCGGACATCGCAATGGACGAGGGACTGTACGACCACGATGTGGATTTCCGCGACATCATGAGCGAGCTTGTCAAGAAGCGCAAGAAGCTCCAGCCTGTCCGCCTGGAGTTCCAGGGCGAACCGGACGAATCCATCATAGCGCTTATCGCCAAGACCCTCAAGGTCAAGGACAATTTCGTGTTCACCCAGACCGCGCCGCTGACCATGAGTTTTCTCTCCTCCGTGGAGCGCCGTCTGGAAAAGCAGGGCGAGCTGTTCTTCACACCACTCACTCCGCAGAAATCCCCGGATATCGACCCGAAACGCTCTATGATCGAGCAGATAAAGCAGCATGACGTAATGCTGAACTACCCCTACGAGAACATCAGCCAGTTCATTCGCCTGCTGGACGAAGCGGCGGATAATCCCGACGTTGTGTCGATAAAAATCACGCTGTACCGCGTGGCAAGGGACAGCAAAATCATCAGCGCCCTCACACGCGCCGCCGAGAATGGCAAGGACGTACTTGCGCTGGTGGAACTCCGCGCCCGGTTCGACGAGGAGAACAACATCGGCTGGTCCAAGCGCCTTGAGGAAGCCGGAGTTACGGTAATCTACGGTCTGGAGGAACTCAAGGTACACTCCAAACTGCTGCTGATAACTCTCCGGGACGGAAGCGACGTAAGCTACATCACCCAGGTGGGCACCGGAAACTACAACGAGCGCACCTCCAAACTGTACACCGACATCACGCTCATGACCGCGGACAGGGATTTCGGCTCCGACGCCTCGGTGGTGTTCAACGCCCTGGCTGTCGGAAACACGGTCGAGAGCACGAACAAGCTCCTTGTCGCACCCAAGGGACTGAAGAGCCGTATCGTGGAGCTTATCGACAACGAGATAACCTACAAAAACGACGGCTACATCGGCATAAAGATGAACTCACTCACCGACAAGGATATCATCGAAAAGCTCGCCGAAGCAAGCCGCGCCGGCGTGAAGATAGAGCTGGTCGTCCGGGGAATATGCTGCCTTATCGCCGGAGTTGAAGGCGACACAGAGAATATCCGCGTGATATCCATTGTAGGGAGATTCCTGGAACACAGCCGTATCTACATTTTCGGCAAGGATTCGCGCCGCCGGGTATACATCTCCAGCGCGGATTTCATGACCCGAAACACCGAGCGCCGCGTCGAGGTCGCAGCGCCGCTGCTGGACCGCAGGCTTGCGGACCGCGCCGTGGACATATTCAACACCTGCCTGCGTGATAATGTAAAGGCGCGCGAGCAGGACAGCGAGGGTAACTACCACCGTGTTGAGCGCAAACCCGGAGAGGCTCCGCTGAATTCTCAGATATTCTTCTATGAGCAGGCGTACAGTGCGGCTGAGGAAGCCGCAAAGAACGAGGAGGAATCCCTCCGCAGACGCCGCGCAGAGGAATCCGCCGCACGCAGGGAGGCAGAGCTTGCACTCGCTCCGAATTACGTCCACCCTATCGCTCCGGCGAAATCCGCGGAAGAGCCGCGAATCACCCACCGCGTGAAGATACGCAGGGTAAAGAGATGAGCACAAAAAACGGGACTGCTTTTGCAGTCCCATTTTTTATGCAGGCAAAACAAAACGCCGCTGGATACAGCGGCGTTTACGATTATTACTTGATCTCAGCAGGCTTGTCGCCCTTGCCCTTCTTTTTCTTGGGGGCTGCGGTTTCAGCCGGAGCTTCGTGAACGGTGTTGTTCTTTGCGATAGCGGACTTCAGCACACGGATCTTGGTGCGGTCGCTGCCGGTTTCGATCAGAACGGTGTCCTCCTTGACGGAAAGGACTCTGCCGATGATTCCGCCGTTGGTGATAACCTCGTCAGCCACCTGGATATTGTTCAGCATGTTCTGCATTTCCTTGGTGCGCTTCTTCTCCGGACGGATTATGAAGAAGTAGAAGAATACCACGATCAGCGCAAGCGGAATCAGCATGGTCAGCATGCTTGCCGCGCCACCAGCACCGGTGGTCGTCGTGGTAGTATTTGCAGAAGATATCATTGCAAGTGTTGTCATTAGTTGTCCTCCATTATTTACCTGCCCTTGCCGGGCATTATTTACTGTACCTTTCTATTATAGCCTAAACAACGCCATAAATCAAGTAGATGTGCGAAATTTTCACCGATTATTCAGAATATATTGCCATGCCGGCGTCGGTAAATGCCCTGCGCACCTCTGCCAGCGCATTCCCGGAGAATCCGGAGGAGGGCAGGCACACTGCGATACTCTGCCCTGAATACATCGCCGACAGCCTGCCGATGAACGCCCTAGCCTCGGTATAGCCCGGCTTCTCTCCGGGGGTGTAATCCACCAGCAGGGTGACGGATTTCAGCTTCGTCTTGTCTGCGGTTATTTCCGCAGTGGTGAGCGCCTTGCTGTCCGCCAGGAGTTCCTCGTCAGTGACTTCCACCAGCACCTCCGCATTGGAGCCAGCCGCCGTGGTGCAGGAGGTCACTACCTTCCACAGAGCCTCCAGGCGTGCGCTGTTGTCGGAAATCGGGAGATTGCTCAGGAAGTTGGAGTAATCCTGATTGTTGAATGCCGGGAATCTGGTGTTCGCAAGAGCCACGCTGGAGAATCCTGCCTGGGATATCTCGGCAGTTACAGCCGCGAGGAACTTCGAAGTGCCCTCGTTAAACGGATCAAGCCAGGATTTTCCGCCCCGGTCAACATAGAAGTCATGCCAGATACCTCCGTCCGCTATCATGTAGCAGATGTTCTCTCCGCCGTAGGTCTGGGTGGTGCGGTCAAGCAGCGTGTTGATACGCGCCCGGGGAGTGAATCCTGCGGAGGTGATTATTGAAGCTATCTGCTTTGCTGTGAGGGTTCCTGTCACCTGGTCCCCGGGAATGTCCTTGATAGAGGTCTTGTACAGGAAATTACCGCTCTCGTCCTTTAATGTGACGGTCACGTCGGTATATCCGCCGCTCTTGGCTGCGGCAAGCGCGCTGTTGAGAGCGTCGGAGCTGAGTACCGCTCCCTCCGGAAGTATGAACGCATTAACGGTAGTATCTTCCGGCTTGGTTTCTTCGGTCGCCTCGGAGGAATCCGTGCTGACCTGCGACGTTTCTGCGGAAGCGCCGGAGGTTTCAGCGGAAACCGGCGGAGTCCATGCGGAGCTTGGCTCTGAGGTGTTCCCCTTTCCGTTGAGGTACTCCATCAGCGGCCTGCCGATACCATATCCCACGACCAGAAGCGCAGCGACGATCACCACCATCAGTATCACAGTCAGTACCTTCCTGCTGGTGCTCTTCTTGCGCTGATAAAGGCTGTATTTGCGGTGTTTTATCTTTATTTTCTTTTTCTTCATGAGCCTCTCCCTTGTAATCAGAAATCCGCTGTGTATCCCGCCAGCGCATAGAATGCCAGGGAAACCACGCCGATATAGATGAGCATTATGGGGTATCCGCGGAACACCTTGGGAATCTTTTCGCTGTCCAGTTTATCCCGGGCGACGTTCATCAGGAAGCACGCCAGGAAGAAACCTATGCCGGTGCCGAATCCGTAGCCGATATAGGACGGCAGGTCGCTGCCGTAGTTGGAATTCAGGAACAGCGCTCCGATAACGGTACAGTTGAATATAGCCAGGTGGACATACTTACGCATGCGCCGGAACATCTTCGGGAAAACTCTCCAGAAGAACAGCAGCGCCAGCACATACAGTACGCCGATTATTGCGGAATAGATCAGCGGCATGAAAAGCCAGCCGAACTGTGTGGGCAGAAGAACGCTGTCCAGGAAGTAGGTGATCATGCTGGCGATAGTGGTCATTGCGGTAATTCCCAGGGTGAATCCGATGACAGTCCCGTTCTTGCGGGAGGCGTATATCGCCACATTGCTTCCGAAAGCGCGGTCGAATATCGCATTCTGCACGAACACCGAAACCATGGCTACGGAAACGATCCTTGCGAGTACTTCCATCACTCCGCCCCCTTCCGTATTATGTCAGCTCTCTCGCTGCGACGGCGGCGGTGATTGGTGATCGCACGGCATACCGCCGCGAAAATACCTACCAGGAAGAAACCGAAGAAAGTCGTTTTCGCCGCCGGCATGGGCGCGTCGCACACGCGCATTCCGAACAGCTGACCGAACGCCAGGAATTCCCGGACTATCCCGACGGCAAATGCAGCCAGTGAATAGCCCACCACATACATTAACGCGTCCAGCGCCATCTCGTTGTAGGGCATGAGGTAGAACCTGCTTTCGGTCTTGGCAAGCAGCAGTGAATTCACCACAAGTATCTCGACATAGATGGACACCTGCGGCGCGGTTTCAGGGAACCACGCGTTCAGCAGCATTGCCGTGGGGATATACATGACCGCCGCAACGCCGACATAGGCGAGAATGCGAACGGTATAGACTATCTTCCGGGGAATGAACCTGCATATCAGTATGGAAGTATAGGATATCAGGAAGAAGCTCAGCGTAAGGATAAGAGCGCGCTCGAACGTTGTCGCCGCCACGATTATCGGGGCGGTCACAAGTCCGCTCATCAGCACGATATTCTGCCGGAACAGCCCGTCAGTGCTGAGCTTCGGGAGCTTTCGTTCACTCATCGCTGCCCTCCTTGCTGTCAGAGCCGTCCTCGTCCGGCTCGTCGGTTATCGGCGCGGCAATGGGTCTGCGGCGCTTTATCTTGCTGTCAATAGGCGGAGTGTTATAGCGGTACTTCTTGGGAAGCTCGATCTCCTGCGTGTCAGTGAGCTTGATACCGCCCTGCTGCGCTCTGCTCTTGTTCTTTTCGAAGGAGCTGATGTAGTTCCGCTTCCACCAGAGTATATTCTCAACTATGGTGTCGAAGCAGCAGGAAAGCGCGTTGGTGATGAGCAGCGCAAACACGAAGCACATCTCGACCTTGCCGAAGCTGCGAAACATCATAACAGTATACCCCAGCACGACGCCGTATATTACTCTTGCCGCCCGGCGTTTCGGGAGGATATACGGCTCCGCCGCCAGGAATATGATACCGAACAGCAGCGAGCCGGTGGAAAGCTCATAGAAAATGGACATCAGCGGATCCACGTCAATACGCGGATATACCGCGGAGATAGCGCAGACCGTCGCCAGCGCGGAGATCATCGCGGTGAAGCTGGTGGAATGCTTTATCAGCATGCAGATACCGATCACGAGAATGACCAGGATATTCACCGTGCCGATGGCTCCCGGGACGTTTCCGAGGAGAATATCCGTCACGGACTGCGACGGCACCGACCCCAGCTTTATGGAGTATTCCACCGAGCGCGCGAACGTTCCGGTGTACTCAGAAAACATGGGAATTACCTCGCCTGCCTTGGGGTAATACAGCATATCCCCGGGATAGCAGATTATCAGAAATGCGATCGCGATGGCAGGCGGCGAGAATACCAGGTTCTCGTTTCCGCCGAATATGTGCTTCCCCAGCGCAATACAGATCACCGAGGCAAGCGCTGCCAGCACATGAGGGATCCCTGCCGGCATGAGCATGGCGCAGGCAAGCCCCCAGAAAAGCACCGCAGTGTCCTTTATGTCGTATTTTATCCTGCGTATCTTGCAGCATGCCCAGTCCGTCAGCATGCAGAATATAATGCACACCGCCGAAATGATCAGCGGTCTGATACCTCCGCGGAACACCGCCGGGATAAGCAGGGCCGCCATGAATACAAAGCGCTCAAGATACAGCTTGCGCGGATCGCGCTCAGTTATCGGGGTAATCATTAGACTCCTTTCTGCGGAGTTTTGAGGGCGGCGTTAGCCTGCGCCATGTCCTCCGCCTTGAAAAGCCCGGTGCCGGCTACCAGCACATTCGCCCCGGCTTCCTTCACCAGCGGCGCTGTCTTTGCGTTTATTCCGCCGTCCACCTCGATGTCAAGGTCGCTGCCGGCGTATTCGCGAAGCTGCCTTATCTTTTCGATCGTTTCCGGAATGAATGCCTGTCCGCCGTAGCCCGGCTCGACAGTCATAACGAGCACCATGTCGCACAGGGAGAGCAGCGGATAGACCTCCTCCGCCGCCGTGCCCGGCTTTATCGCCAGCGCGGACTTCACACCGAAGGAGCGGATAAGCTCCAGCGTCTGAACGGCGCTGCTGCTGCTTTCGAGGTGAAAGCTGATGAGATCAGCCCCTGCTTCAGCGAAGAATTTAATCTGGCTCATCGGGTCGTTCACCATCAGGTGCACGTCCAGGAACATATCCGTTGCCCGGCGTATGCATTTAAGGACCGGGCTTCCGTAAGTTATCTGTTCCACGAATGCGCCGTCCATCACGTCAAAGTGTATCCAGTCAACGCCTGCCGCCTTGCAGCGCGAAAGCTCCCCGGAAATATTCGAGAGATCGCAGGCGAGCAGCGATGCAGATGTCTTTATCATATTATCATATCCTTGTTTTATACAGTATTTTACAGGCGCAGTATGCCCATACACATATATTCTATAATAAATATGATTTTTCGTCAATAAGCTGGGCGGATTTTTTTTGTTTTTTTCAGGGAAAGCGTGAAAATTTCCGAAATACGCCGCTTTTGCGCTGAGATATTTGTATATTTTTCTCCGGGTCGGCTCTTGCAAAAAAGGCGCTTTAGTGGTATAATAATAACAATATATTTTGACGGCTGTATCTGTATGCCGCCGGAAACCAAAGCCATGATACATCAGTGATCAGCGGCTTTTTCCTTTATGGGGGAAAGTTCCAAATTCAAGAAACAGACGTGGGTATACCCATGCGGCGGCGCTGCACCGCGCGGCGCCTGACTGGAGAAAGTGAGGATCTACAAATGCTGAACTGCAACTACAACGAGAAATTTGTCAAGGAAGGGCTGACCTTTGACGATGTGCTCCTTATCCCGGCAAAGAGCGATGTTACACCCAACATGATCGACCTCAGGACAAACCTGACCAAGAACATCACCCTTAACACCCCGATAATGACCTCCGCGATGGATACAGTTACAGAGAGCCGCATGGCGATCGCTATCGCAAGAGAGGGCGGTATCGGTATAATCCACAAGAACATGTCCATCGAGCAGCAGGTCGATGAAGTGGACAAGGTAAAGCGTTCCGAGAACGGCGTCATCGTGAATCCGTTCTTCCTCTCCCCGACCGACAGCGTGTTCGACGCTGACGCACTGATGGGCAAGTACAAGATCTCCGGCGTTCCGGTGGTTGAAAACGGCAAGCTCGTGGGTATCCTCACTAACCGTGACCTCCGCTTCATCACCGACTACAACCAGAAGATCGGCGAAGTAATGACCAAGGACAATCTCGTTACCGCCCCGGTAGGCACTACACTTCCCCAGGCACAGGAGATACTCAGAAAGCACAAGATCGAGAAGCTGCCGCTCGTTGACGAGAACGGCTTCCTCAAGGGTCTTATCACGATAAAGGATATCGAGAAGAGCGTACAGTACCCGAACACCGCGCGTGACGCCGGCGGCAGACTCCTCTGCGGCGCCGCTATCGGTATCACTCCGGACGTTCTCGACAGAGCCGGCGCGCTGCTCAAGGCTCAGGCTGACGTACTTGTACTGGATTCCGCGCACGGTCACAGCAAGAACATCATGACCACCCTGGACAAGATCAAGAACGCATTCCCGAATGCAGTCGTTATCGCAGGCAACGTCGCAACCGGCGCAGCCGCCGAGGATCTCATCAAGGCAGGCGCTGACGCCGTCAAGGTAGGTATCGGCCCCGGCTCCATCTGCACCACCCGTATCGTTGCAGGCATCGGCGTTCCGCAGATCACCGCGGTTTATGACTGCGCTTGTGCGGCTGCGAAGTACGGCGTTCCGGTCATCGCGGACGGCGGCATCAAGTTCTCCGGCGATATCGTAAAGGCACTGGCTGCCGGCGCTAACTGCGTAATGCTCGGCTCCCTGCTCGCAGGCTGCGAGGAGGCTCCCGGCGACGTCGAGATCTACCAGGGCAGAAGCTTCAAGGTATACAGAGGCATGGGAAGCCTTGCAGCAATGAAGAAGGGCTCCGCTGACCGTTACTTCCAGGACAAGAGCAAGAAGCTCGTTCCCGAGGGCGTCGAGGGCCGTGTACCTTACAAGGGATCCGTTGCAGACACCATCTTCCAGCTGGTCGGCGGTATCCGCTCCGGTATGGGCTACTGCGGCTGCCCGACTATCGGCGAGCTCCAGGAGCGCGCTGAATTCGTAAGAATCACCGGCGCTGGTCTGAGAGAGTCCCACCCCCACGATATCCAGATCACCAAGGAAGCTCCGAACTACTCTACTGGATTCTGATTATAGATAAATATTCCGGACTGAAAGGCGCTGCATAGGGCAGCGCCTTTATTTTTTCAGAAAACCGTGACAAATCCCACCGCCCGGGTGTATTATTTATGAAAGGCCTTTCAAGACGGAGGAGTAACAATGGACGAACAGGAACTGACCCGGCTAGTGGAGAAATTCAGCGGCACGGTGTACAGGGCGGCTTACTGCTGTCTGCGGAATTCCGCGGACGCCGACGACATAACCCAGGACGCATTCCTCGCGCTGTATACTTCCAGCGCGGAATTCACCGGGGACGAGCATATCAGGGCGTGGCTGATACGCGTGGCGATAAACCGTTGCAGGAACCTCCTGCGGTCGCTCAGATACCGCACGACTGTTCCGCTCGATGAAGCCGGGGAGCTTCCGGCGGAACCGCAGCGCCATGACAGCCTGCTCCCGGTAATAATGGGAATGAAGCCCAAATACCGGGTGGTGCTGTACATGTTCTATTACGAGGACATGCCGGTGAAGCAGATCGCGGAAATTCTCGGCGAGAAGCCCACGACGGTGACCACCAGGCTTTCAAGGGCACGGCAGCAGTTAAAGCGGATTCTTGTAAAGGAGGGCTACGATGAGAATTGAAAAAAGGCTCAGGGACAGCTTCTCTGAGATAACTCCCCCGACCGACAACGGAACTATCGTAAGAAACGTTATTGAAAGGGCGGAAAATATGGACAGGAACAATGGCAGCAAGAAGCGCGGACTTAACCGCACGGCGGTGACTATCATTGCGGCGGCAGCAGTACTTGCGGCGGCAACGGTGAGCGTGGGAGCCGCTACCGGCTGGAACTTCAACAGCGCATTCAGCCAGGCGAACCAGACGGTGGCGGAGAGCAATGGCACTCATATAATAAAGGCGTATTCCACCGAGGAAGCGGAGCAGGAGCGGAATTCCGAAAGCACACAGCCCGTGATTTCCGGGAAACAGCCGGAGCAGTTCGATTATCTTTCCGGCGGAAAGGAACTCGACCTGTGGTATACATTCGATGATTTCAAACTGAATATCAAGGGCGTATGCGCGGACGATTACATGGCGTATGTCCTGTTTGACATCGTGTTCGACGAGGATTTCGACTATTCGGCAAAGGCAGGCTGGACTGCATGGGAGGTCTGCACTCTCGCGGAAGCCGTCGATAACTCCCTTGATGAACAGCCTGCGCTTGGAATGGTGGGTCAGATAGGCGAGAACATTATTTCGCAGGAGGGGAATATCCTGCACTGCTGCGTAAGTCCGAAAATGTTCAGTGAATACACATGGGCAGGCAAAACGCTGGTACTGGATTTCAAGAGCGTGGGCAGGTTCGTGCCCGGTAAATCCGAAAAGGACGATATGCAGTATCAGGACAAGCAGGAACTTTTATTCGGCGAGGACGGACTGCATGTCGAGATACCTATAGATTTCCCGATATTCGAAACCACCACCTGGGAGATAAACCAGCCGACAGACCTTGCCGCGAACGAATGGAACCGCCTTTATTACGGCGGCGAACTCCCTGCCACGGTGAAGTATTTCAGCGCAACTCCGCTGTCGTGGCGTATTTACGTCGAGGCGGACACCTCCGACTTTTCCAAGGGCGACGCATACTGCATCGACGTAGACGTCAGGGCAGGGGACAAGACCCTGGAGATAATCAGCGGCGATGGTTCGAACTGGATTGACGATAACGGTCAGGGCGAAACCAGGGAGTTCTCACAGCCGATAAATCCTGGGGATATCACTGCGATAACCGTCTGCGGTAAGACGTTTGAACTTAAATAACGGTAATCAATTCCACAGATAATATACCCACAGTCAGCGGCTGTGGGTATTTTTTCGCCCCTGCCCCTTGATTTTCTGATGAAAAGTGTATATAATATATAATGGATAACAATATAAATAAGGAGCGCAACAAATGAAGGACGGATTTATAAAAGTTGCCGCCGGCACCCCGGATATCAAGGTCGCCGACTGTGAATACAACCGCGCGGAAATAACCGCGCTTATAGATAAGGCATATGCCGCAGGAGTGCGTATCCTGGCGCTTCCGGAACTCTGCATTACCGGCTACACCTGCCAGGACCTCTTCTTTCAGCAGGCGCTTCTGGACGGTGCGCTGAACGCCCTCCGGGAAATAACGGAACACACCGCCGGATCGGACATGCTGATTTCCGTGGGCTGTCCGTTGCGCTTCCGTGGGGAGCTGTATAACTGCGCCGTAGTACTCAAGGACGGAAAGATTCTGGGCGTCGTCCCGAAGAAATTCCTGCCGAATTACAACGAGTTCTACGAGAAGCGCCACTTCACCGCCGCCCCGGAGGGTCAGTTCGATATAGAACTGTTCGGGGAGTCCGTGCCGTTCGGGCTGGGACTTCTGTTCGAGTGCCGCACCATGCCGGAACTCGTTTTTGCCGCAGAACTCTGCGAGGACCTCTGGGCTGCGGAGCCGCCGAGTATTTCCCTTGCCCTGGGCGGTGCGACGATTATCGCAAATCTCTCCGCCAGCAACGAAACCATCGGCAAGGATATGTACCGCCGGGAACTTGTGAACAGCCAGTCCGCGCGGCTGCTGTGCGGATACGTCTATGCCAGCGCCGGCTCCGGGGAAAGCACCCAGGATCTGGTGTTCGGCGGTCACGACATCATCGCAGAGAACGGAATTATCCTGGCGGAGAGCAAGCTGTACTCCACGGGGCTTACAGTAACCGAAATAGACGTCCAGAAGCTCGCTTCCGAGCGCCGGAGGAACACCAGCTTCACCGGAGGAATACGCCCGGGAATGCGCCATATCCCATTCGACATGGAGGTAAGGTCCACGGAACTCACCCGGATAGTGAGAAGGACTCCGTTCGTGCCGAATACCGCCGCCGAAACGGACAAGCGCTGCGAGGATATTCTCACCATGCAGGCGCACGGACTTGAAAAGCGTATCCGGCACACCAACGCAAAGACGCTTGTCATCGGAATTTCCGGCGGTCTGGATTCCACTCTGGCGCTGCTTGTCTGCGTGGAAGCAATGAAGCTCCTGGGACGTCCGGCGTCGGATATACTCGCCGTGACCATGCCCTGCTTCGGCACGACAAAACGTACCAGAAGCAACGCCGAAAGGCTGTGCGAACTTCTTGGAACTCAGCTACGCGTAATCGACATCGCGGCTTCCGTCAAGCAGCACTTCCGGGACATCGGACACGACGAGAGCAACCACAACGTGGTCTATGAAAACGGTCAGGCGCGCGAGCGCACCAAAATACTTATGGATCTTGCGAACGCCGAGAACGGAATGGTTGTCGGCACCGGCGACCTGTCGGAGCTGGCGCTCGGCTGGGCGACCTACAACGGCGACCACATCTCGATGTACGGGGTCAACGCCTCCGTACCGAAAACACTGGTACGCCACATCGTGAAATACTACGCCGGAACGGTGGAAAACACCGAGCTGCGCGAAGTCCTCATGAGCATATTCGACACGCCGGTAAGCCCGGAGCTTCTCCCGGCGGACGAAAACGGAAATATCGCGCAGATCACCGAGAACCTGGTGGGTCCCTACGAGCTGCATGACTTCTTCCTGTACAACGGGATAAGATGGTGCTTCCCTCCGAAAAAGGTGTTCCGCCTGGCGGAATACGCATTCGCCGGAAGCTACGACCGGGAAACGATACTCAAGTGGCTGCGGACGTTCTACCGCAGGTTCTTCTCACAGCAGTTCAAGAGGAGCTGCCTGCCGGACGGCGTGAAGGTCGGCTCTGTCACTCTTTCGCCGCGCGGCGACTGGAGAATGCCCAGCGACGCTTCCCCGGCGCTCTGGCTGAAGGAACTGGAGGAACTCTGATATTCCCTCGATCTTTGGAGTGTAATTATGTTGGAAGGTATTAAAAGGCGATTACTGCATTTTGACACCAACGGTGCAAGCATAGTTTCCGACTTTGTTTCCGCAAGACAGGCAAAAGCCGGAATGCTTCGCCGGGCGGTGCATATATGCTTCTATATTCAGTGCGCGGCGGCTCTGCTGTGCATTATCATCGGATTTGCGGCAGGCGGAGCCGCCACCGGTATCCCGCTCGCCGTGGGGGCGCTGGCTTCTGCTGCGGCGGCGCTCATGGCAGTCCCGGGGGATCCCGTTATCGCCACCGTGAGCTATATCCTGAACCTGGTGTACGCGGTGATATGCTTCATTCCGGGCGGAATACTCACCGCCTGCGGCGCTGCCATGCTGCTCTCTGCGCTGGCGGCGCTGTGCGGATTCGGCGCAGGATACCTGCGCGGATTCCTGCTGACATACCCTGCGTCCAGGATCACCCGGGAGAACTATACCCTGACCGGTGAACCCCCGGCAGCCCCTGTTCCGGAATCCGCTCCGCCCCGGGAAAATCCCGAGCCGCAGCGCTCAGACCTAATGCTGATAGCGGAGCAGGTGGCGAAAATAATGAACACACCTCAGGAGCCTGACAGAAAGGAGAATGCATAGTGTCACTGAAAGTACGGAAAGTCGCCCTGTGCGCCCTTTTCATATGCATAGCCGCAGTGCTTTCGGCAGTGGAAACGTGGCTGCCGGCAATATGCCCCTTCCCCGGCGTAAGGATCGGGCTGGGAAATGTCGTGACGATGTTCATGCTGTACATAGGCGGCAGGTGGAGCAGCGGCGAAACCATGATCGTGGTGATACTGCGCTGTTTCGTTGCGGCGTTCATCACCGGCATGGTAATGAACATATTCTATGGAGTCATGGGCGGTATCTGCGCACTGGGGACTATGCTCCTCCTCCGCCGGGTGCTTCCGCAGAAGAACCGCGAAAACTGGCTCCCCCTGGTGGGAATAGGCGGAGCGCTGGCTCATATCGCCGGACAGATGATCACTGCGGTGATAATCTACAATAATCTCTATGTGCTCGCATATACTCCGCTGCTGATTGCTTCCGCAGTCATCGGCGGCGCATTCACGGGTATCTGCACACTGCTGCTTCTCAGGAAGATGAGCCCCAGCGTGCTCAACGATATCCGCATGACCGATCTGGAGGAGCACCCGAAGCCCAATCCCAGGGAAATGTAACGGCAAGCCGGGCATTATCACTGCCCGGCAGTAATATTCTGACTTAAAGGAGTACCAATGAAGCTTCTTGTAATAGACGGCAACAGTATAATGAACCGTGCATTTTACGGTATCCACCTGCTCACGAACAAAAAGGGCGCCCCCACGAACGCCCTCACCGGATTCATGAACATCTACCTCAAGCTGCTCAAGGAGGAGCAGCCGGATCATATCGCAGTGGCATTCGACCTGCACGCCCCGACATTCCGGCACAAGATGTACGCAGAATACAAAGGTACGCGTCACGGAATGCCCGATGAACTCCGGGCGCAGATGCCGGTGATAAAGCAGCTTCTCACCGCACTGGGAATAACCATCGTGGAAAAAGAGGGATTCGAGGCGGACGACATCATCGGCACCCTTTCCCACGAAGCGGAAAGGCAGGGCGGCTGCTGCACCATATCCACCGGCGACCGGGACAGCTTCCAGCTGATAACGGACAGGGTGACGGTAAGACTCGCGTCAAACAAGGAGGATATCCTCTACACCCCGGAGAAGATCGCCGAAGTGTACGGCGTGACTCCCCGGGAAATGCTGGAGGTCAAGACCCTCATGGGGGACAGCTCCGACAATATCCCCGGCGTGCCCGGCGTCGGCGAAAAGACCGCCCTGGGACTTATCCAGAAATACCACACGGTGCAGTATATCTACGACAATCTCGCGGAAATAGACGTCACCAAGGGAGTGCGCACCAAGCTGGAAAACGGCAGGGAGAGCGCAGAGCTCAGCCGGAAGCTCGCCGAAATAACCCTTGAAGCCCCGGTGCCGCTTGACATGGAGGAATACGCCGTGAAGTCCGGCGACCCCTCCGAAGCCGCCGGAATACTCGCCGAGATGGAGATGTTCAGCGTAATGAAGAAGCTGGGTCTGGACAAGGTCGCCCCGGCGAAAGTGGACATCGCCGCCGAGCAGTCTGCGCCGGATTCCGCAGAGCCGGAGGAATCCCCGTCAGCCCCGGCAGATATCCCGGAATTCGACCTGACAGCCTACGACGTGGCGCTGTGCGATGGTGAGATACACGTTTTCCTCAACGGAAAGCGCCAGGAAACGGACATAGTGGAATTCCTGCGCTCCGACAGCAAAAAGCGCACCGACGACGCAAAGGCGCTGTATTCCTACTGCATGAGGAACGGCATGGAGCTGAAAAACGTGGTATTCGACGCCGCCCTCGCAGGATACCTGCTGAACGTGAATTCCAACGACTACAGCGTGGAAAGGCTGTGCGCGGAATACGGCGCAGCCTACAGCGCGGAACGCCTGGGGGAGTCGCTGTTCCTGCTGAACAGGACCCTGTGGGAAAAGCTGCACGCCCAGGGAATGTACAGCGTTCTGACGGATATCGAAATTCCCCTCGCCGAAGTGCTCAGTTCCATGGAGATAGAGGGAATACGGCTGGACACCGCCGCGCTCCATCAGTTCGGGGAAGAGATACTGCCGAAAATCGACGAACTGGCGCAGGATATCTACTCCGCTGCCGGGCACGAATTCAACATCGGTTCGCCGAAACAGCTTTCCGTCGTGCTTTTTGAGGAGCTTGGACTCCCGGCAGGAAAGAAGCGCAAGACCGGCTACTCCACCGACGCCGATACGCTGGAATCACTCCGGGACAGGCACCCCATAATTCCGCTGATATTCGAATACCGCACGCTGACGAAGCTGTACAACACCTACGTCAAGGGTCTGGAATCCGCGGTTTCCCCGGACGGCAGAATGCACACCACGTTCAAGCAGACCGAAACGCGCACCGGGCGTATCTCATCCGCCGAGCCGAATATCCAGAACATTCCCGTGCGCACGGAGATAGGACGCAATTTCCGGAAATTCTTCGTGGCAGGCGAGGGGAAGCTCCTTGCGGACGCGGACTACAGCCAGATAGAGCTGCGCGTACTGGCGCACCTCTCCGGCGACAAGGCGATGATAAAGACATTCTGCGAGGGCGGCGATATCCACACCGAAACCGCCGCCAGCGTTCTGGGACTTCCCCCCGAGTGGATAACTCCGGAGCAGCGCCGCAGCGCAAAGGCGGTCAACTTCGGCATCGTGTACGGAATCGGCGCATTCTCCCTGGCAAAGGATATCAACGTGTCCGTGGCGGAAGCCAAGCGCTACATTGAGGATTACCTGAACCACTATTCCGGCGTGAGGGAATACATGGACAGGGTGACGAAGAGCGCCGAAAAGGACGGCTGGGCGGTCACCATGTTCGGCAGGAAGCGATTTATTCCGGAGATACTCTCAACCAACAAGAACGTGAAGGCGCTGGGAAAGCGCATTGCGATGAACACTCCAATACAGGGTACTGCGGCGGATATCATCAAGATAGCCATGGTGCGCGTTTACCGCAGGCTGAAGGCGGAACTGCCGGAAGCGCGGCTGATACTCCAGGTGCACGATGAGCTTATCGTGGAAGCGCCGGAATCCCAGGCGGAGCAGGCGGCGAGGATACTCACCGAGGAAATGCAGGGCGCAGTGAAGCTCACGGTTCCGCTGACCGCCGACGCAAAGGAGGGCAAAACCTGGTATGACGCCCACTGACGAGAAATTCGCACAGCTTGACCGTATCGAGCAGGAATGCTTCCACGGGAGCTGGACTTCTGAAACGCTGCTTTCGGAAATAAACAGTCCGCTCAATGTGCTCTGCACCGAGGAATCCGGCGGCATTACCGCAGGATTCGCGCTGGGGCGCGTCGTGGCGGACGAGGCGGAGCTGTTCCAGATTGCTGTGCTCCCGGAATTCCGCCGGCAGGGTATTGCGCAGCGGCTTCTGGAGCGGCTGCACGGCGAGATGAAGTCCCGGGGGGCGGCGTGCTGCTTTCTGGAGGTGCGCAGCCGGAATTCCGCGGCGATAGCGCTGTACGAGAAAGCCGGGTACGAGTACATCTCCACACGCCGGAACTATTACCCTGACGACGACGCGGCGATTTACCGAATCGCTTTATAAACAGAAATCCCCCCGGTTCTCCGGAGGGATTTTGTGTATTGTAAGGTTCGTGTGTTTATTTTACGTTCTTGTTCCAGATGAGCATAAGTCCCTTTAAGAGAAGGTCGTCATCATAGATTATTTCGTGATGGCACAGTGGGATAACTACCTGCGCCAGTCCGCCGGTTGCAACTACGGTCGTCTTTTCGCCGAGTTCCTCTTCAATGCGCTCGATTATGCCGTCGATAGCGCATGCGTTGGAATACATTATACCGCTCTTTATGCAGTCCACCGTGTTTGAGCAGATAACGCGCTTCGGCTTTTCGTACGCTATCTTCGGCAGCTGAGCCGTGCGCGAATTCAGCGCGTCTGCGGATACCGCCACGCCGGTGGTGATAAGACCGCCGATATATGTGCGGTTCCTGTCGATGACGGAAAACGTCGTCGCGGTGCCCATGTCGATAAGTACCTGTGGGACGGGATATTCGTGGATACCTGCAACGGCGTCAACGACAAGGTCGCTTCCAAGCTGCGCCGGATTGTCTATCTGTATTGAAAGCCCGGTCTTTATCCCCGGACCGACTACCATTATCCTGCCGTCCACCAGCTTCTCCACCGCAGTCTTTACGGTGAAAGTCACGGAGGGTACGACGGACGAAATGATAGCGCCGGTGATGTCGTCACGCTTTATATCGTTGATATCCAGCGCCGCCTTTATCTTGACCGCGTATTCCAGCGAGGTTTCGCGCTGGACTGTCGCCAGGCGCTCCCGGAAAAGGATCTTGTCCCCGTCCGCGCAGCCGAGGACGATATTCGTGTTGCCTATATCTATCGCAAGTATCATTGCCGCTCCTTTTTATAAGCCCTGCTTGTTACTTGACAGCTTGTTCTTTACTATGTCCACGATTCTGACTATCACGGAACTGAGCAGGAGATTGGCGCCAAGTTCTACCAGGAAGTTCACGCCGACAAAAGCAGTCACCATGTAGACGCCGGCATTCTCGACGCCTGCGCCTGCCGCCCATTCGCTTATCGTGTCCATAAAGAATGCGAGGCAGCCCAGCAGGAATATACCTGTGTTGACGATCGGCGCAGCCGCAGCGGCGCAGATAGTCGCTGCCCAGCGGTTCTTGTTTTCAAGCGCCTTATATATAAGTCCCGGAACCAGTCCGGCTGCCGCGCCCTTTACAAGCACCGTGATTATGGTGCCGGGCACGTTTATCACCAGGAACGCATTAGCGCCGCCGGTAAACAGTACCATCGCACCGAAAACCAGTCCCAGCCAGCCGCCGGCAGCCCAGCCGTACAGCGCCGCGCCGACCACTATCGGAATGAGCGCAAACGTGATGTTGAACGGACCTACCGTTATTCCCATCGTCAGGAAATAGACGACTGCTACCAATGCGGTGAGAAGCCCTATTCCAACTAGCTTGTGGATCTTTTCGCTGTTCATATTCAATTTTCCTCCTTGTTATCATTCCCCGATATCCGGGGATACAATACAATACTCTTGTATTATAGCATATTATCAGCGAAAAATCTACTATTATCACATACAAAAAAATCCCCCCGGAAAAGCCGGAGGGAAAGCAGATAGCACAAAAATTCAGAGTATTATTTCCATCTGGGTCTCCTTGACGAACATGCCCATCTTGTCGTAGAACTCCCGGGCGTTGTTGCCCTCCCAGACATTCAGCGTCACGTCATAGCAGCCCTGTTCCCTGGCGTACCTCTTCACATGGTCGAACAGGATAGTCCCCACATGCTGTCCGCGGCAGTTCTCGTCAACGCACAGGTCATCGATGTACAGCGTTCTGACCGGGCGCATGTTAGTGGAAAACGGCGGCTGCTTCATAACGCAGAATGCGTATCCCACCACCTCTCCGCTGTCGTCCGCAGCCACGAATACCGGAGTTTCGTCGTCCCGGAATATGTCGCGCAGCTGCTCCCGGGTGTACTTCGTCCTGCCGGATATGAAGATGTCCGGGCGCAGCTTCGCGTGCAGCTCCAGCACCTCGCTCAGCAGCTGCATTGTCTTTTCGGCGTCCTTTTCTTCCGCTCTTCTTACTGTTATCATAACGTCCCTCTCTTACGTCAGTGACAGAATATTATCAACGTCCGGCGCGTAATCCGGGATTATTCCGCCGTCCTCTATCAGGATATCCCCGATGTTCTCCATCGCTGCGGCGTTTATCCGGTCGTATTCCGTTTCCGGCATTACTCCACGACTGCGGCAGTATTCCTCGGCACTCCCCCCGGAGAGCGCCCTCAGCAGCCCGATGTCCTCCGCCGACAGCCCCTGCGCGAATTCACGCCAGCCCTCCGGAAGTCCGTCGAACGCGCCGCCTGATTCTCCGGCAAGTATTTCAGCGGAAATATTATACTCCGAGTAATCGTTCGCAAATCCTGCGGTCTGTTCCTCGAAGGAATCCTCCTCGATCTCCGTCATGCGCTCGGTGATGTCCGTCTGCGGCAGGGTGTCCGGCTCCTCGATGATGAGCTTCCGGGTGGTTTCGTCCGCTTCCTGGCGTATTCTCGCAAGCTTGCTGACGTCAATCTCCACCGGCGCCCTTACCGCTGCGGCAGGCTCAGGCTTCTCATCGTAATTGTAGTCAGCGCGCTTCTTCTGCTTTTTCGGTGGGAATATCCCGTTGTTGTCGCACCACTTCTCCGCCGCCCGGGCAACGACCTCCTGGAATTCCGGCTCGCTGACGGCGGCGTAAAGCTTGTCGCGGTTGGTCATATCCTCCAGCACCGGAGTGATGTTCGGCGAAATCCCATATCGGAACCCCGTGCGCTTTCTCAGCACGGATTCCACGCTCTTGAGCACCCAGCCCACGAAATAGCGGTAGGGAGCCTGCTCGAACACCTCCAGGCAGGGCTTTCCGCGCTTCACGCTGTACTGCTCCAGAGGGCTTATCTTCAGGCTGTGGAATCCGTCCATGCGGTCAAGGTCAACATAGGCGCCCTCGAAAGGCACCCACTGGCGGTCCTTCCACAGCCGTCCGCAGATCAGTTCGAACATGGTTATCCCCCGGGCGGTGAAATAGCCGTCCAGGGCGGTGAGAGCCGCCTCCAGGACGCTCTCAAGCATTGCCTGGTGCTCCGGGGTGAAGAATATGCTCCCCCGGAGGTTGTAGGAGGAGCGCTGCATGAGGAACTCCAGCTTCCCGGAATACCTCTGTTCCAGGATATCCATTGCGTCGCCGCCGATATCCTGCCCGAGATTCTCCGCCGGGGAGGGCAGGACGCTGCCGCCCATATCGTTGTACGCCCGGAAATCCTTGAGCCAGCGCGGAAGCAGCTTGTCCAGCGCCGGGCAGAATTCCCGGCAGCCCTCCCACACGCCGGACAGCCGGTTGTAGGCGTCCGCCGCAGACAGCACTCCGATGCGGTTCAGCAGCTCGTAGCAGTACAGGATAATGTAAGGTTTGTCCGTCCTGTTGTAAACTCCGCTCCGGGCGAGGGTGCGCCAGGTGAAGTAAGTCCGCAGCTGATCGGTGGAAAGCGCTCCGTACACCGGGCGCTCGATTCCGCAGAAGCAGTTCCTGCCGAAGTCATCGGTGACGTCCCTGACGTATTCTCCCTGCTGCACCAGGGTTTCCTCCGCGCAGGGGCGCAGCATATATCCGTTGTAGAACCGCTGACCCAGCCGGCGCATTCCCTCGATCTTCGCGCGGATACTCCCCTCGGCGGTGTCGGCGCCAGTTTCGGAGGGCGCAAACGCGAGGTCGTCGGTGCTGAGCGTATCGCTGCCGCTGAGGTAGTCTACGCTGTTCACTGGCTCCCGGAGCGTTTCCCGGGGAGGTATTTTCTCGCCGTAGGACTCCTCTCCGGCGGACTGTATCGCCTCCCGGACAATGCTGCTTATCCTGTCCTGCACCGATTTTCTTACCGCCGCGCTTATGTCGGGGGTGCTCTCACCGCTGTCCGTGGGGGAGGCCTGCGGATCCTCAACCGGGCGAGCCTTCAGTTCTATCATGCGCTTCAGTTCCTGCGCTATCTCTTCCCGGGTCTTTGCCTTGCTGTCCATCATCAGCCGGAATTTGTCCTGCATGCTCGCCCTCCTTTCCCAAAAGCGCCGGAATCCGCCGCAGCTGCGCGTATTCTGCGCTGTCCTGCGGCGCTCCAGCGCCGTTCAATGTATTACTGAATAACTGCGTCCTGCCAGGTGATAAGCTCTTCCCAGTCCTCCGGGAATCCGAGGTCGTCCAGACGCAGCACGTCGGAATTCTTCCGGATAAGCCTTGTAACAGGCTTCACGACGCGCTCGTTCCAGTTCCTGTGATTATGGGAAAGCTGCTTCATCACGATGATGTAGCCGAACACGTCCGGCTTAAGTTCCATGTCCATGCCTTTCGGGGTCCTGGGCATTACCGGGAAGCAGTTTCCGTAAAGCCGGTTGTAGTGCGCGCAGTAATTCCGCAGCTCATTCAGGCAGAACAGCCAGTTGTCCAGTTCGTTGCTGGAGCAGCCGTAGTACCGGTCGGCGATCTCTTTCTTGTCCGCGCTCTGCATATCTTTATAGAAGAACGCCAGCGTGCCGAAGCTGAAAAGCTCCATCACCACCCACAGTGGGAATGCGCCGCAGTACTTGGAGTTATAGTGCCTTACGAATTCACGGTCGTCGTTCACCTCGATAAGGTGCTTGACCTTGCTCAGAAATTGCTGATGGTTGTGCCGGAAATCGAACGTGGAAGGGTTCAGATACCCCAGAGCGCCATATTTCAGAGCGTGGTAGTTGGACACCGCCGCGCGCATGGCTATCTCGGTTTCCTCCAGGGACGCAAGCAGAATGCTGCGGAGCTTCCTGTCCGCCTCGTACACCCGGAGCACGTTCTCAAAGGTGGTTCCCTCCTCGTAGCGCCCTTTGGATACGGTGAACGGCGCGAAATAATCCGCCAAACGGAAGTAGTTGATGTATTTCAGCGTTTCCTCGGCGTGCTTCTCGTCCTCAATTATGCAGCCGCGCTGCCTGAGCTTCTGTACCTGCTCCCGTATGGTTGCCGGAATTTTCTGGTTCATAGTTACCTCGTCAGTCCATCCAGAACACTTCACGCTCATGCTTGCTTTTCCTCATCATGAGCGCTGAAATGCTCTCCGTCGGATCGCTGCCTTCATAGCATATCTTGACTATCTGCTCTATTATCGGAGTGTCGATTCCCTTTTCCTGCGCCAGTCGGTATGCGATCTTGCTGCTGGTGTATCCCTCGACTGTTCCCACCTGAGCCACCGCCTCCGCCGCCGGGACTCCCTTTCCGATGAGATTTCCTGCGCGGAAGTTGCGTGAGTGCAGTGAGGTGCAGGTAACTATCAGGTCGCCTATACCCGCCATGCCGGTGAATGTTTTCCAGTTCGCGCCAAGCCCTACGCCAAGTCGGGTGATCTCGGTCATTCCACGGGTCATGAGCGCCGCCACGGTGTTGTCGCCAAGTCCCATTCCACGCGCGATACCGCAGCCCAGGGCGATGGGGTTCTTAAGCACGCCGCCAAGCTCGCAGCCTGCAACGTCATCGTTCGTGTAGATGCGATATCGCTCGTTGGAAAGGGTGCGCTGGATATAATCCGCAACGCCGTCGCTGTAGCTTGCGCATACCTCGGTCGTCGGGACAAGCCGCGCTATCTCCTCCGCATGGCAGGGACCGGTGATGACTCCCACGGGGTTCTCCGGAAGCTCCTCCCGTATTATCTGGGAAAGGCGGTATCCGGTGCTGCCTTCAAGTCCCTTGCTGACGTTTATGACAACAGTGCCCCTGTCAACGTAAGGCTTCACGGTCTGGACTGCCTCCCGGAAGAACGGCGACGGTATCGCCACCAGGATTATATCCGCGCCGCTCACGCACTTCGGGTCGGTGGTGACTCCAAGCGATTCCGGCAGCTTTACCCCGGGAAGCAGGCGCTTGTGCTCGCGCTCGGTGCGCAGCAGCTCCGCCTCGTTCTCGAACTTGGTCCAGGTCATCACCTCGTGACCGTATGTCGTGAATAATACGCCAAGGGCTGTGCCGTAGCCGCAGCCCAGTATCGTTATCTTTGCCATGATATGACAGACCTCCAGATATATAGACGATCAGCCTGCGAATTCGCTTTTCAGCAGCGCATAAACGCACATGTCGTCAAAAATGTTCTCGTTTTCTTTTCGCGGGAGAAGTTCCCGGTGGAGCGCTTCACGGCGCATTCCGAGCCGCTCGGCAAGACTGAGCGACCTTAAATTTTCTGCATTTATATCAGCGGAAATGCGGCGCACACCCAGCACGCTGAATGCATAGTTCATCATGCCGCGTACGCTTTCAAACGCATAGCCCATGCCTTGATACGTCCGGTTGAACGTATATCCTATCTCATAGCTTCCGTGACCCCTCGCCGAGAAGTATATCTTCCCGATGACCCGATCGCCGAGCACCACCGCATAGAATTCCTGGCTGCGCGAAAGCTTCGCGGCTTCCTGCACGCAGGCTTCACGGGTGAAAGTTTCATAAGGTTCGAAGTAAGTCACTTCCGGGTCGGAAAGGATATCTGCCAGATCGTTGCAGTCCTCCGGCAGAAATCGCCTCACGGAAAGACGCTCGGTGTAAAACAGGACCGTCATGCGCCCTCCTAAGTTCACTTTGATTTCTCGCCCAGCTTCTTTTCGGTATGCGTCAGCAGGCGGCGTATATTGCCGTGGTGCTTGAATATAACGATAGCCTCAGTAAACAGGGCGATGAACGTGCACACGATTCCGGACGGATCCTTGTCGATGAAGTATACGAACACCAGGGTTCCCACGAAATACAGCGAGGAAGCTGCCACGCTGCCCAGGGAAACATAGCGTGTTATCGCCACCAGGACGATGAACACTCCCAGAAGCAGGCAGCCGGTGCGCCAGTCCAGGGTAAATATTGCGGAGATGGCAGCCAGGACGCCCTTTCCGCCGCGGAATCCGTAATATACCGGCAGCACATGCCCGACAACCACCATCAGACCCGCCATGTAGCCTACCCAGTTCATCTCGTTGGAAAGCACCGTGGTATCCACGCCGCCGATGAAGAGGAATGCGAGCCTGACCGCCCATATGGAAAGCACCGCCTTGGCAACGTCACCCAGGAGTACCACCCCGGCAACCGCCTTGCCCTGGGTGCGCAGGGTATTTGTAAGCCCGGCATTGCCGCTGCCCATATCGCGGATATCCTTGCCGGAACGCACCCTGGTAGCGATGATAGAGGTATTGATACCGCCCAGGAGGTACGGTACAACGATCATGATTATATAGCAGATCCACATCATTATGTGTTATGTCCTTTCAGTTTCTTTGCCTGAATTTTGTGATGTATTGCCGAAATCCGCCCGTATATCGGGATTCCGGCTGCGGAGGACGGCATAGATCATTCCGCCGTTTTCGCCCCTCCTCACCGGCATGGTGACATCTCCGTGGGAGGTGGTCAGCAGCAGGTCGCCGTCCTTCTTCGGGGACACGGTCTTGATCTCGTCGTAGCGGAATACCATCGCCCGGCGGTAGGTATAGAACAGGATATGCTCCGGCATGAACCAGCGCTCCCCCAGGGATTTCGCCTCGGGGTACCCGGCTATGATCTTCTCGCGCTCCTCCTCAGGGAGGTCGTTAAGCTGCTTCCTCAGGCGGCTGACGGCAACGCCGTGAATTTCAACGAACACCCTCACGAGAAGCACCGCCACCACTGCCGATACGACAATTGCGGCAATCAGCCACACTGTCCGGAGCCACTCCGCCCACCCGGCGGAGAATGCCAGCGGAACCCACGCACCGGCGCATATAGCGGCGGCGCACAGTACGCAGCGCACAAGCAATCCGGAACGGCGCCGTCTGAAATCCGACAGAATGCGCTCCATCACTCGCCTCTTTCGCGGATAGTGAGCTTGATGGGGGTAGCCTCCAGTCCGAAGGTCTCGCGCAGCTGGTTCTCGAGGTAGCGCTGATAGGAATAATGGAACAGCTCGCGGCTGTTGCAGAATATTACGAAATTCGGAGGGCACACGGAAGCCTGCGTCATGTAGTAGATCTTCAGGCGCTTGCCCTTGTCTGACGGCGGCTGAACGCGGGAAGTAGCGTAATTCAGCATATCGTTGAGCACGCCGGTGGAGATCCTCATGCAGTGCTGCTCACGGACGTGCTTTATCAGCTCGAACAGCTTGTCGATACGCTGTCCGGTCTTTGCGGAGATGAACACGAACGGCGCGTAGGACATGAACGAGAAATCCACCTCCAGCTTCTTGCGGAAATCGTCCATGGTGCGGTCGGTCTTGTCCTCGACGGCGTCCCATTTGTTGACGGCGATAACGCACGCCTTGCCCTTGTCGTGGGCGTAGCCCGCAACTTTGCTGTCCTGCTCGGTGAATCCCACGGTGGCGTCTATGACGATAACGCAGACGTCCGCGCGGTCCACTGCCATCAGTGCGCGCAGCACGCTGAAATGCTCGATGTTCTCGGTGACCTTTGCCTTGCGGCGCATTCCGGCGGTGTCGATGAATATGAACTTGTCGTCGCCGCGGCGTATCTCGGTGTCAATGGCGTCACGGGTAGTTCCGGCAATGTCGGAAACGATGGAGCGTTCCTCGCCGGATATCTGGTTGATGAGTGAGGACTTGCCGACGTTGGGCTTGCCGATGACGGCTACCTTGATGGCGTCCGCGTCGTATTCGTCCGGCTCCTCCGGGGGAAGATTCTCGAACACCGCCTCCAGCAGGTCGCCGGTGCCGTGGCCGTGCACGGAGGATACCGCGATAGGGTCGCCCAGTCCGAGATTATAGAACTCGTATATCTCCGGCGGCGGAGTGCCTATTCCGTCCACCTTGTTTACGGCGAGGACCACGGGCTTTCCGCTCTTTATCAGCATGGAGGCAACATCGCTGTCGTTAGCGGTGACTCCGGTGGTGATATCCGTCACGAAAATGATTGCGTCCGCGCGCTCCACCGCCAGCATTGCCTGCTCGCGCATCTGCGCCAGGATAACGTCATCGGTCTTTGGCTCAATACCGCCGGTGTCGATGAGCATGAATTCGCGTCCCAGCCACTCGCAGCGGCTGTAGATACGGTCACGGGTGACTCCGGGCTTGTCGTCCACGATGGAGAGCCGCTGACCTACCAGTTTATTAAAAAGTGTGGACTTGCCGACATTCGGGCGTCCAACTATTGCTACTACCTGCATTGATTGTTTCTCCTTCTCACTATGTCATCAAAAGCCTATATAGATATAGTATAACACATTTCCGGCGCCTTTTCAAGGAATTTACTGTATATTTTTAAGGCAACACCGCATATAAATACCGTATTACAGCAAAAATCCCCCCGGCGACACCGGAGGGATTTCCCGTAAACATTGTGTTAGTCATTCAATGTCAGGCAATTACGCTTCCTTAGCGATAACGACCTTATCATTGTAATAACCGCAATTGCCGCATACTCTGTGAGCAAGCTTCAGCTCACCGCACTGCTTGCAGCGAGAGAAGGACGGTGCAGATAACTTCCATACCTGTGAACGTCTCTTGTCGCGTCTTGCACGGGACACCTTTCTCTTCGGAACTGCCATTATTGCACCCCCTTAATATGAATTGATCTTTTTCTAAGAGTTCGTATAATGAACCCTTTTACAGTCACGCATATTATTATAGCATGGTAAATCGGTTTTGTCAAGTGTTTTAGCGGAATTTCTCAAAATTTCTCTGTGTTTTGTCTAATTTATCCGCAATTTCCGGAACCACGGGCTTGTAATATTGTGTTTTTGACAAAAAGCTCCCGGGAGCCAGCAGCCCCCGGGAACCGGTATTGATACTCGGATCAGATGATGTACTTCTTCATGCTCTCGGGCAGCTCGGAGTTATCTGCGGAAATGGTGCAGGTAACAACAGTGTCGCCGGAAACCTTAGCAAGCTTCTCGAACATCTCAGCAACCTTCTCGTAATCCCTGCCGGTGATCTTGAGAGTAGCGTCAACGAAGATGTCGGTGCAGTCATAGTCGGAAGCGAGAACGCCGGAAACGAAGCCGTAGAAGCCATCAACGCCTGCAACTGCATAGTCGTCGATGTTTACCAGACGAACCTTGGGGGTGATGTCTGTGTTGAGTGCGGAGCCCTTCTGGACAGCAACAACGTTGCCGTTGGACTTGTTCTCTGCCTCGTGAATAGCGTCGATAAGGATCTTGGTCTTGCCTGTACCCTTCTTGCCTGTAATAAGCTTGATCATAGTAAACCTCCATGAATTGTTTTATATTGCCAGGAGAACGTGCAGGTATGCGCCGTTTTCCTTAATTGCCGTGATCAGAGTCCCAGCTTGGCTTCGAGAGCAGCCTTCTGCGCTTCGTAGCCGGGCTTGCCGAGCAGTGCGAACATGTTCTTCTTGTAGCTCTCAACGCCGGGCTGGTCGAACGGGTTTACGCCCAGCAGATATCCGCTGACAGCGCAGGCCTTCTCGAAGAAGTAGATGATGTAGCCAAGCTCGTATTCGTTGAGTTCGGGAACTTCCAGAACGATATTCGGAACGCCGCCCTCAGTGTGAGCGATAACGGTGCCCTCGAATGCCTTGCGGTTTACAACGGACATGTTCTGGTTGGAAAGGAAGTTCAGACCGTCAACGTTAGTGGGATCGTCCTTGAGGAAGAATTCCTTCTGGGGCTTTGCGAACTGCATAACGGTTTCGAACATAACTCTGGAGCCGTCCTGAATGAACTGACCCAGGGAGTGCAGGTCGGTGGAGAATACTGCGGAGGACGGGTAAATACCCTTGTTGTCCTTGCCCTCGCTCTCGCCGAAGAGCTGCTTGTACCACTCGTTCATCATAGCGAAGCTCGGCTCGTAGGAGATGAGCATTTCAACGCTCTTGCCCTTGCGGTACAGAATATTACGGAGCGCTGCATACTTGTAGCAGTCGTTCTTCCTGAGGTCGCTGTCGGAGTAAGCGGAACGTGCGTCAGCGGCGCCCTTCATCAGCGCGTCGATGTCGCAGCCTGCGCATGCGATGGGGAGGAGTCCAACGGCGGTGAGGACGGAGTAACGTCCGCCTACATCGTCCGGAACAACGAATGTTTCATAGCCCTTCTTGTCGGAAAGCTCCTTGAGGGTGCCCTTTGCCTTGTCGGTGGTGGCGTAAATTCTGCCCTTTGCGCCGTCCTCGCCGTACTTCTCGACCAGCATGTCGCGGAATACGCGGAATGCCAGAGCCGGCTCGGTGGTGGTGCCGGACTTGGAGATGATGTTTACGGAGAAGTCCTTGCCGTCAACGAGGGAAACTACCTCGCTGAGGTATGTCGGGCTGATGGAGTTGCCGATGAAGTAGATCTCGGGGGTGTCCTTCTTCAGGCTGTTGTACAGGGAGGACTTGATTGCCTCGATAACAGCTCTTGCACCGAGGTAGGAGCCGCCGATACCGATAACGATGAGCACCTGGCTGTCGCTCTTGATCTTTGCGGCAGCTTTCTTGATGCGTGCGAATTCGTCCTTGTCGTAGTCAACGGGCAGGTCGAGCCAGCCGAGGAAGTCGTTTCCGGGGCCATTTCTGTCTACCAGCTGCTGATGAGCGGTCTTGACTGCCGGAGCGATAGCGTCCAGCTCGTGCTCAGCAACAAAGCTGCTGAGATATTTGTCTACAAGTTTAAGTGCCATTTTAGATTTTCTCCTTTCACGGAACGGCTGTATCTGTATATTCGCAGGTATTTTCTGCCTGTTATGCACCGTACCGTTTATACCTGCTTCTATTATAGCTTATATTTATATTTTTTGCAACAAGTTTTCGCCCAAGCTGTTGAATTTGGATAAACAAAACGAATTTTTGCCGCAGATTATGTGAATTATGCACAACACGAAAGCGGCGCAATATACGCCGCTCGAGTTATTGGGTTCATCTGGTCATTCACTGATGGCAGACGGCTTCAGCATACCTATGAGGAATTCCCTTTCGCCGTCCGACAGGCTGGCGGAATTATCCTGTTCATCAGTCATATCCACGAAGCAGAGCATGACTTCACGGGCTCCATCGACGTAGAAATCCCGCCCGTCAATGCTCCCGGCGTATTCCCAGCCGCCCTCGTTGAAGCTCTCGACAGTCTGATAAATCTTGAATTCCGGATTGATTGTGGCTCCCGGGTCGTTTTCTTCATCAAGATACGGATAGTACTTCCCGTCGTCTTTCAGGATAAAACTACCGGCAGGCTGGTCAAGGTCTTTCCACCATCTGCGCCCGGCGTACCGGTAGTAAGTGCCCTGATAGTCGGTTATAACCGGTTCCCCGTCCGGGGTGGTGACAGCTTCCCAGGTCGTATAAGCTTCGGTTATTTCCTCTTCCTGCGCCGTTCCCGTGCCGGAACTAGAAACGCTTTCTGCTGGAAGATTTGTATGGCAGCCAGTCAGTACAAGATATATCGAGCATATAGCCGCCATAAAAAAAGCAGATTTCTTCATAAGCCAATTCTCCTCATCAATATTTACAGGAAAAAGTTATACTATGTATGCCCATCAGCATTTTAGAAATTACAGAATTCAAATGCATAATATTGCTTACTCATACGTTGCAAACCAATTGTTATAGAAACACTCATCCCACTCTGCATCGTAATTAATGCTAGCTTTTATTTTATTTGGATTTCCGGTATAACTTACTGATTCTTTTCTATCAACATTGGGATTTTTTATAAAGATCGTAATGTCCGTATTACTACTCGATGTATTTGCAATGCTTATTCCATAAATAATAACCGCATGATAAACTGGCGAGCCAGTAGAGTTCCTAGTACCAGAAATTGAAATTTGCACAGGCTTATTCATTGACAAAAGCCCAAGCACCTCATTCGGAGTAACTGCGCTACTCTTGTAATTTACTGAATACCCATATTCCTTGTATGCTAAAGTAATTATACTGGGAGTTCCAGTAGGTTCGCTATCCATTCCCAGAGCATGCATTTTATTTCTTGTTGCATAATAAACATCAGATGCATCCAAATGTAACTTATTTTGAAAATTCATTTTCATGGCAACACACGATGCCCAGCAAACACCTTCCCCATTGCCAAGAGATGAGTCATTTCCAACAACTGGTACCCCTAGCATTTTACTAGCAGATGCGCGCTGCGCCAGTGGTTCAACTTGAGCCATGACACTTTTTTCACGAGAAATAACTGTTGTAGTTCCCGAAAAATCATCCGGAAATTGAATCTCAAACATACCATCAACATAAGTGTATCCAGTGCTTTCCGTAAAAAGAACAACATTCTTGCAATAATTGCCAATAGATATACCTATATTTTTATCATACGCATTTTGAAGTTCAGCACAGTCCATCTCTCGAAATGTTGAGCTGAATTCACCGTTTGAATCCGTAACAAACAATTCCCCAATAATTTGGTCGCCATCAAAAACAAAATAACAATTATTCACAATGCTGTTGGTTGAAAAATTCCAATAAGGTATCTCATTGCTATATCCCAACTGATCTTTTGATTCATACCAAAACAAATGGTTTAAAATTATTCGATTAATGTATTGTTCTTTTGATTCCATTGATAATTCAGCATCTTGATCGTATTGATATTTCAGATAATCATCTTCCGCCATAGTTGTTACGGAATTTGTCAAACAAACTGATACCGCTGAAATCATTCCTATGATTTTCTTAAAAAAATTGCTCATTTGGGTTTCCTCCACTCTATTGTTGAACCTTAGTTATAGTATAATAATTATATCACACATTTGATTAGATGTCAATATCACAAGTGATTTTTCGTAATTTATCACATTTCAAGTCACTGCTATTTGTAAATGTTTACAATTAAATGTTGACTTTACCCCGACAATTTGTTATAATATAATGTATACTATATACAGAAAAACGGAGAACAAAATGACTAATTACACATACATCACCCCTTGCCACTTCGGCATAGAAAAGACGCTCTCATTCGAGGTAAAGAAAATCGGCGGCGAGAACATCACCGTGACTGACGGCCGCGTGATGTTCACCGGCGGCGCCGAGCTTTGCGCAAAGGCGAACATCGGACTTTCAACGGCGGAGAGAGTGTGCGTTGTACTGGGGCAGTTCCGGGCGCGTACATTCGACGAGCTTTTCGAGGGAATAAAGGCGCTCCCACTGTCGGATTTCATCGGGCGCTATGAAGCGTTCCCGAACACCGGGCACTCGCTGAATTCCACGCTGAAGAGCATTCCGGCGTGCCAGAAGATAGTGAAGAAGGCGATGGCGGTGAACCTCTGCAAGGCATACGGAATGCAGACCATGCCGGAAACCGGCGCAATGGCGCAGATACGCTTCTCGATAATGAAGGACGAAGTCACCCTCATGCTGGACACCAGCGGTGTGGGACTGCACAAGCGCGGATACCGCCGTGAAAGCAACGCCGCTCCCATCAAGGAGACCCTCGCAGCCGGACTTATCGACCTTGCGAGAGTACGCGAAAACGACACGGTAATCGACCCGTTCTGCGGCTCCGGAACGCTGCTGATAGAAGCCGGGCTGAAGGCGCTGAACATCGCCCCGGGACTTAACCGCAGCTTTGCGGCAGAGCGCCTGGGATTCATTCCCGACAAGACCTGGAGAACCGCCCGGGAGGAAGCCGTGAACGCCATAAAGCGCGACGCGGAGTTCCGCGCCTGCGGCTACGACAACGACGGAGAATGCGTATCGCTCACCCTTTCCAACGCAAAAAAAGCTTCGCCGCTGATGAAGATATCCGCCGAAAAACGGGATATCCGGGATTTCGTCAAGCCAGAGGGAGCCTTCAAGATGATAACGAATCCGCCCTACGGCGAGCGTATGCTCGAAACCGAGGAAGCCCGGGAATTATACCGCATAATGGGTGAAAGACTGCTCCCCCTGGACGGAAGCCAGCTCTACGTCATCACCCCTGACGAGGAATTCGAGGACATCTTCGGTCAGAAAGCGGACAAGAACCGCAAGCTGTACAACGGCATGATGATGTGCCGGCTGTACTCCTACTTCAAGTAAAGCGAAATGAAAAACAACAAAAAAATAAGATACGACGGCGCTGCGCCGCTGCCTGTCATTCTGTTCCTTATCTCAGTTTGCGCGGCGCTGATGTTCACCATCTGCCGCAGCCAGTTCCTGCCCTGTGCGGCAGTGATGTCCGCACTCACCTCCGGTATCTTCCTGCTGTTCTACAAAATGCGGTTCCACCCGGTGGTGACCACCATCTCCATCTTCGTGCTGGTGCTCGCCGCCTGGGGGATAGGCTCCGCCGCCAGCATGCACTACAACGACGGAAGCAGCTTCATGACGTTTCTGTTTACGGCTTCGGCGAAATTCGACCTGCTCTTTGCCGCGGCGGCTATCGTCATTTTCTCGCTCATCATTGGATTCATCGGCTGTTATTTTTCGGTGATAAGCCCACGGCCGTGCTTCCTTATGCTGCTGTCGTTCATTCCGCTGATACTCTCTTTCCGTACGGCGAGAGGGCTGCCGGTTTATTTCACGATAATCATGGCGGCATGCTTCGTGTTCGCCTGCGAAAATCTCGCGGTGCCCATTCCGGTGGATACCAACGCCGTGTTCGAGGACAGCTCCTCCCGGCGCAGGCGGACTGCGCTTTCCTGCGCTGCCGCCGTGGCGGTGGGACTTGTCACCGCGATACTTCCGCGCTCCGGTCAGCAGCCGGTGCTGGATACCCTGGATCAGCTGACGGGACAGGAGCACGGATACTTCAATACCTCCGGCATGTCGAACTTCGCGTCGCGCTCCTCCATCAATGAAGGAAACAACAATCCCACCGGCGACCTTCTGTTCACCGTCAGCACCGTCTACCCGGGATATCTCACGCGGTGGGTGTTCGACACCTACGACGAGGACGGCTGGCGCGCCCTGGATCTGTTCAACACCGGCTATCCCGGGTGGGAATACAACGCCCAGACGGCGGATAAGGTGGCATTCCTTGACGAACTGCTCGTCAACTCCGACGAGCTCACGGAATCCAGCCGGGAGCTGATCAGCGGCGCGGAATCCTACGGGAACAACGTCACCATAACCGGGATAACGGTACGCGACGGCTCCTCCTCCCGGGTAGTGCTGCACCCCACCGGGACCTACCGCGCGGTGCTGCCCGAGGACTGCGGCAGGACCTACCGCACGCCGCGCAACGACATATTCACCGAAAACGCCCCACAGCCGAACGTATCCTATTTCCTGTCGCACCATGTCGGAATCCCGGACGAAAACTTCCTGCGCCGCACTGACCGGGACGACATGGAATTACTTATAAGCGACGCGTATTCCAGCGACATAATAACCGCCAGCCAGTATTCCGCAATGACCGAGGAACTGAACAACGCCTACGTCTACCTTGACCGGTGCGGCACGGACGGAATCACTCCGGAGATACAGGCGCTTTCCGACGAAATAACCACCGGCTACACCTCGGACTACGACAAGGCGCTGGCTCTGGAAAAGTGGTTCGGCGATGAGGGATTCATCTACGACATGGAGTTCGTTCCGGCGGAAAAGGGCGTGGAATACTTCCTGTTCAGGAGCCGCCGCGGAGTATGCAGCGACTACGCCACGGCGCTGGCTCTGCTGGCGCGTGCCGCAGGACTTCCGACGCGATACTGCGAGGGATTCGCCGTCACCCGGGACACTCTCGACCCGGACACCGGGCTGTATAATATCACTGACGCACAGTCCCACGCGTGGCCGCAGATCTACATTCCCGGCGCAGGCTGGCTGGATTTCGACGGGACAAGGTACGCCACCGCTGCGATGAACGACGAAAGCTACATGATATGGCTGTATATTGCAGCGGCGGTACTGCTGCTGGCACTACTGGCATTCATCGTCAGAAAGCAGCTGGGCTGGCTCGTATTCTGTATCACCTATCCGCTGCGCGGCGGCGAAAGCAGGGTGCGCGGAGTATACTTCCGCGCCCGGGAGATCGCTGCGGAGCTATCCGGAAGGGACGCGAGGACGCTGTCCGCCGGCGAAGTCCGAAGGACACTCACCGACCGGCTCAGCATGCCGCAGGAAGCAGGGAACATCTGCTCCGCCGCGGACCGGCTGTTCTATTCCGGCGGCGCGGATACGGCGAACAACGACCTGCTCAGGGATCTGAAGTCACTGAAGAAACGCAGAAGGAGGCTGAAATGATGAGGCTGAGTATTGCCGGCTGGATCGAATCCCTCCTTTTTGCCACCGCCGTACTTCTGTATATCAGCGGCGAAAGCGGCTGGATACTGGTTTATGCGATAGGAATCTCCGCAGTGCTTTCCGTGACGACCTGCGCGGTTTCCCGGCGGAATTTCACGATAAGCTGCTCCGGCTGCTCCGGGCTGCACCATGTCGGGGATACCGTGACGGTGGAGCTGGAGCTTACTCCGCAGGGATTCTGCTTTCTGCCCTATATCACGATCAGCGGCAGATTTCTCGGGCAGCGGTTCACGGCGCGCGGCTCGGCGCTCGGGAAATCAGGGAAGATACGGATCTCACTGACCGCCCCGGAATGCGGACTCAGCCGCCTGGAGATCGACTCGGTGACCCTGAGGGATTTCCTCGGGATAGTGTACCTGAATTCCAGAGTGCGCCCGGAGCCGGCGGCGGTGGCTGTACTGCCGCGGATCGTGGACTACACCGGGCCGGAGGTGCCGCTGAGCCTGCTCCCGTCGGACGATGACGAGGACGAAGCTCAATCCCTGCTGACCGGGGGTATACCGGGATACGACCACCGGGATTACGTCCCCGGAGATCCGCTGCGCAGGATAAACTACAAGCTGTCCGCCAAGAAGCGCAGGCTGCTGGTGCGCAAGGACGAGAACATCGCTTCGCAGAGCGTGGATATAGTACTGGAGCCTGGCTCCGACGGGAACTGCGCAGAGCAGGCGTTCGCCCTCGCCGGAAAGCTCACCTCCGCCGGAGGGACTGCGCGGCTGGTATGCGGCGGCGCCAGCTTCACCGCCGGATATTCCACGCTGAAAAAGCTGCGCGAGTGGCTAGCCTTCCGGGATCTCTCCGCCGCAGGGAAAGCGCCGGATCAGCATTCGGCGGCGGTCATGCGGACAACGGTGCATATCTCGCCATCTGGGATAATCGTAAACTGAACAGAAAAAGGCGGATCAGATGATCCGCCTTTGCTGTTGTGGTTAAGGATTTTACGCCGATACCCCGAGATCCGCGATGAGCTCTTCGGGGAATCCGCCTGCGGCAAGGAAGTCCTCCGCGATATCCAGCGCGTTTGCGGCGGACACCTCGTAGTTATTCAGCACCCGGACGAACCGGAGTATCTCATCGCTGTCCGTGCAGAGATCGCCGATACAGTAGCAGCCGCTGCGCACGCCGTAAGCGGTGTATCTTTCCTTGTCCTCTGTCATTCTTTCCTCAGATATAATTACCCACATATTCTTACCTCCATTTTCCCAGCGTCTATTCGCTGAACCATTGATAGTATTATACCACACTTTTCGAGCTTTTTCTGCAAATTTTCCGTTAAGATTTCAAGTTTTGGCAAATGAACAAAAACATGATATGGTAATCGTGTATTTTATTCCATCAAATCTGATTCAATCCATGTAATAACATTTCATTCCAGTTAATTTCAAAGTTATTTCTTAAATTTGTTTTCCACTTGTTTAACAGTGTTTTCAACTTTATCAGTTAGTTGTACAAGCGGTTTGAGGGAGTATTTCAACCTTCATGTTGAAAAATCCCGAAAGTTAATCAACCATTCAACAGAATTAACAGTGATTTCAACAGTTTTCACCGTTGAAAATGTGGAAAACTACTCTCTTATTTGCACAAAAAAGCGGCAGCCCGATGGACTGCCGCATATCTATGCAGATATTGACGAAAAAATAACAATATGTTGTTGCGACCAGAATCGCATGTTATGGTTCTCTGACATAACCGCTATCGTTATCATTGCTGAAATCCGGCTGTCGCCGCCGGAGCAGATAGAATTATGCATAAATGCCAGCGGAGATCCCAGCACAAACGATCTGGTACGGAAGCGCACAGATACCGGTCAAGCCTCCCTGCGCATAAGGCGGTTTATCACAGCAAACGCAGCCGTTATCCAGAGGGTCCCCAGCGCTATCCCGATGGGGTACAGCGGATTGTAGACGTATATTACCGCGCCGCCAGCCCAGATGTTGTATTCGATCACGCCGCTCACCGCCGCGACCGCCAGAGCCGCGATATTCACCGGCAGCACCGAAAACAGCATATAATGCCGGAAATCCGCGCCGCGCCTGAGTTCGGCTCCGCGCTCCATCACCGAAAGGAATGCCGCGAATCCCACAGCGCAGAGCGCCCAGAGTATCTCAGCCGCAATATTCACCCAGACGAACGCGCCGACAAAGAACAGTATCGACTGCCCCAGAAGATTCACTATCGCGTCAAAAATGTAAGTCTTTGCGGATTTCATAAAAACACCTCCCGTTCATGTTACCATAATAGTATCACATGCAACGGAAGGCGTCAATCCGTCTTTTACAGATTCGTATATTCAGACAAATCCGTAATATGCTTTTGTGCAGTTTCACATAGAAAGCAGCCTGAATATGCCGCGCGGAATGTACTGGAACGTGAACGTATCCGCCGCCAGCACCAGCGCAATTATGACCGTGAATCTCGACAGGAATATTCCCCAGCGCCTGCCGGCGGAAATCTCCCACATCTTCGGGACGCGGTATTTCTTTATCTTGCGCAGCTTCGCTATCGCCATGAATACGCCGATTATCATCAGCATTATCATGATGAAGCAGAATACCAGATAGCACACCACCGCCGGGGTCTTTTCCGTGGATTTCCCCACGAGATAATCCCCCACGTCGTCAAAGGTGATGAGGAACAGCATTATTCCAGACATGCCGTTGAACATGGCGTGCATGATTGTCGTGGTGACAATGGACTTTGTGGATACCGCGATGTAACCCAGGCATATTCCCAGCACCGACGCATAGAAGAACTGATTGAAATTCGCGTGCGTCAGCCCGAACATAAGTCCCGAGATCAGTATCGCGAACCCGTTCCCGTATGGTCTGAGGGATTCCAGCACGATACCACGGAACCAGAATTCCTCAAATATCGGCGCGATAACCACCAGCTGAAACAGCAGAACCGCCGCGCAGAACATGTTGTCCGGAGTCAGTTCGTTCACGGTATTGAACGACTTGTACAGGTCGGTGTTCTCAAACAGCTTCGACGCCAGCATGGTCAGCATGTTCACCAGGAACGACAGCCCGTAGAAAGCCGGGAACATTCCCATCGCACTGCTGAAATACTGCGGTCTGCGGTAGACATTCCGGCACATTCCCGGCGGCTTCAGCAGGAGCACCGCGCACACCATCGGAATGATATACAGGAATATAAAGCTGAACACCGTCTGAAGCAGGTACGACAGGTTCCCGTCCATTCCATCGAACATACCGCCTGACGCCGCCAGGGACAGCAGGATACTCTCCGCGCCCCGGGATACGAATATTATCACCATCATCAGCCCGATTTTCAGGCATGTGCGCTTGAATCCGGGCATTCTGGACATCGCGTCCCCACCGGGGACTGTATCTATCGTGTTTTCTTCCATCTCCGCTCCTTTCCGGGCAGATCATCTGCCGGCAATAAGGGAATGCTCGCCGACTATCTCCTCCACGATCTCCTCAATGGATTTTCCGGCGCAGTCCACCGTGATATCCGCGTATTCCTCGTACAGCTTCCTGCGGCGGCGGAATACGTCCTCGATGGAATCCCCCGGGCGCATTGCTATGCCGCGGGTCTTGATGTTGTACAGGCGCTTTTCCACCTGCTCCACCGGCAGGGAGAGGTAGTATACATAGCCGTGCTCCTTGAGATACAGCATTGCGCTTCTGGAATACACCGCGCTGCCGCCGGTAGCGATAACGCAGCCGCCGTTTTCCTCCACTGACATTATAGCGCGCTCCTCCTCAATGCAGAACCAGTCAAGTCCCTTCTGGTCGATTATCTGCTGGAGCAGCATTCCGGTGCGGTCCTGGATCGTGATATCCGTGTCTATGAAGCGGAACCCCATTGCCTTCGCCAGAAGGACGCCGATGGTGGATTTGCCGCAGCCGGGCATTCCGATGAGTATTATGTTCTTCATGGCGCCTCCTTACCAAGTAACTCTGTCAAGGCGCATGGTGGCCACCGCATTCAGGTCGGAACCTGCCACATGCCCTGCCTGGAACTCGTAATAAGCCTGGCAGCCTATCATTGCCGCATTGTCGCCGCACAGCGCCAGCGGAGGATAATACACCTTCATGCCGTTGTAATCCGCGCGCTGCTGAAGCATGGTGCGCAGCCCGGAGTTCGCCGCAACTCCGCCGGCAAGCGCCAGGGTCTTGTAGCCATTCTCCTTCGCGGCGGAGATGAACTTCTGCGTGAGGATATCCGCAACGGTATACTGGAAGCACGCCGCAAGGCTGTTCACGTCTATCTCCTCGCCCTTCTGCTTAGCATTGTGGATAAGGTTTATGACCGCGGTCTTTAACCCGGAGAAGCTGAAGTCATACGGATTTGCGGTATGTGGGTGCGGAAGCTGATACTTCTTCCGGTCGCCGGTTTTTGCTGCGTTGTCGATGTGGATTCCGCCGGGATAAGGGTATCCCATTGCGCGCGCCGCCTTGTCAAAGGCTTCGCCGGCGGCGTCGTCCACGGTCTGACCGATGGTTTCGAACTCCGTCCAGCTGTTCACCTTAACGATGTGGCTGTGGCTTCCGGAAGCCACCAGGCAGAGATACGGCGGCTCCAATTCTGGGTGCGCAAGGTAATTCGCGGCAATATGCCCACGGATATGGTGCACCGGGATAAGCGGCTTGTTCAGCGCCAGCGCCAGCCCCTTGGCGAAGTTCACTCCTACCAGCAGGGCACCGATAAGTCCCGGGGCAAAGCTGACGGCGATCGCGTCTACGTCCCGGGCTTTCATTCCAGCCCTGTCCAGAGCCTCCTGGACTACTCCGACTATGCTCTCGCAGTGGCGGCGGCTTGCTATTTCGGGCACAACGCCGCCGTAAAGCTTGTGTTCCTCTATCTGCGTTGCGACGACGGACGAGATTATCTCGCGGCCATCGCGTATTACTGCGGCCGCGGTTTCATCGCAGCTGCTCTCTATTGCTAGGATATCCATTTATCTGACCTTCTTTGTTCTGTATTTCTGTTACTTGACGTCCGGCTTACGGGATGTGAGGAACTCCACAGCGCGCTCTATCGAGCTTCTGACGTGTTCCATCTCCTCGCTGTGCAGCTTCCCGGCGTTGCGGTAGTCAAAGCTGTTGCAGAAATCGTTGACATCGCTGTTCAGCTCCTTGATGTAGTTCTCGACAAGTCTGTCGGTCGCCTCGACGAACGGCTTCTGGTCGGGCTTCGCAAGCTTGCTCTGCACATGGGACATCAGCAGGTTGTAATGCGGAATGCAGATGTACTTCTGCGAGTTATAGAGGTTACGGAATTTCGCGTCGTCCCGGAACATCGTGAAAACGGTGTCCAGCATATGCTCCACGCCCCAGTCCACCTTGCTGCATACGAAACAAGTGTTCTCTATCTCGCTGCACTTTTTCGCCTTGGCTCCCTTGGTGAAGAATATGCTCTTGTTCTCGAATATCTGACCGCGCAGGGTGCCGAGGTAGGTGTTCAGCATAAGTCCCAGGGAAAGGCGGTTGTTCTGCTTCAGCAGGCTGTTGAAGTGCGTATGGCAGAATCCCAGGCGGTTGGTTTCCATGCGGACGTCAGGCTCCATCATCGCCGCACCCATTATGTATTCGCTGATATGCTGCTCCACCGTGTTACGCATGGCGCAGATGGGACAGCCCTCCCGGGGCTCGAACACTTCGTTTATCGGTATCGTCAGAATGCTCTCTCTCATTGATTATCCTTTCCTTTTGCGTAAATAAAGTGAAAAGTCGCTGAAAAAACAGCGCATGGTCTTGAAATTATACTCCTATTGTATTATAATTAAGACAAATAATCAAGGGGTTTACGAAAATTTTTATGGAACACGTTATACATAATCCAAATTTCGATATACGACGGACGTTTCTCTGCGGACAGTGCTTCCGCTGGAGCGAGGGCGAAAACGGTGAATTTTCCGGCATTGCCGGCGGAAAACATCTTACTTTGTCGCAGAACGGCAGCGATGTCACGCTTCACGGCGTGCAGAAGCAGGATATCCCGTTCTGGGAGGACTACTTCGACCTCGGCGCGGATTACGCGCAGTACATAAAGACGCTGTCGGCGGACGAAACGCTGCGGCGCGCATGCGGATTCTCCTACGGAATTCGGATACTGCGGCAGGAGCCTTTCGAAACGCTCATCAGCTTCATCATCAGCCAGAACAATAATATACCGCGTATCGCCGGGATAATCTCGCGGCTGTGCGAAAACTTCGGAAGCCCCGTTGACGGCGGATTCGCCTTTCCCACGGCGGCACAGATGTCCGGGCTGACGCCGGAGGATCTGGCTCCGCTCCGCGCCGGATTCCGCGCAAGGTACATCGTTGACGCGGTGGATAAGGTGAACTCCGGCGAGGTGGACTTCGCGGAGGTGGACAGACTCCCACTGGACGAGGCACGGGAGAAGCTCAAGCTGATAACCGGCGTGGGCGATAAGGTGGCGGACTGCGTACTGCTCTTCGCATTCCATAAACTGGACGCATTCCCGAAGGACGTATGGGTGAAGCGGCTGATGGCGCGGTACTACCCCGGCGGACTGCCGGAATGCACGAAGGGTATCGAGGGCGTTGCCCAGCAGTACCTTTTCGACTATGAAAGAAATCTCGCACAAAAGTGACTGAAAGGAAGTAATAAATATGTTCTGTAATAAATGCGGAAACAAAATCGACGACAAAAGCTCATTCTGCAGCTGGTGCGGAGCGCGGATCGAAGCCCCTGCAGCGCCCCGGGCACCGCAGGAGAATCCCACGGAGAAGGAGCCGGAAGCAGCGGTGAATACCGTGCCGGCAGGCGTATCCGCAGCTCCCGGGCAGGAGGTGCCGGCAGGCTCCGCGCCGCAGTTCGGCAGCACCCCCGGGGCGCAGTTCCAGGGAATTGCTGCGGCAAAGCCCACGGACAGCAGCGCAGCGCCCGGAGTTCCTCGCCCGGTGGAAACCGCGAAATCCGGCTGGAGCACTAATGTCCAGATAACCGAAAAGCCGCAGACGCCCGAAAATCCGGAGAAGCCCCGGAAATACTACACCGGCGCCCACCTTGCGCTCTGCCTTGTCACCACGGGAATCATGGCGATGGCTGCCGGGGTGTTCGCAGCGCTTTACTTCATGGGGATCTGACAAAACAATACTAACTGAAACTGCGGTCCGGCAACGGACCGCAGTTTTTGCCAGTTAATGTAATGTAATCGAAACCACGAAAAGGCAGAAATACACCGCCCATTTTTTACATAGTATTATGCACAAAAACCCCCGGCCCGTATTATTTTATTTTACCAATTTTAATGATTGCAAGTTGACTTTTGATAGTATATATAGTATACTTAATTTGGATAATTCTATTTTTCTGGGGCGTATTGTGCCCGTCATATGAAATAAAGAAAACCAACTGGGAGGCTTATATAATGTATTGTGAAAACTGCGGCAAAAAGCTGATACGCGGATATCAGTTCTGCATGGAATGCGGAACGCCCGTACCGCCCGAAGCTGACGATGAAGATCAGGGTCAGGAACAGGACGCTCAGCAGCCCGAAGCACAGCAGAGCTCCGAAATGCCCGGTATCCAGCCGCTTGGCGGCGACGAGGGCACTCTGGTATACTGCCCCACCTGCGGCATGAGAATGCAGAAATCTACCGACCACTGCGAAAAGTGCGGCATGCGGCTCGCAGGAAACAGCCCGACAAACAGCGGCGTTCCGCTAGTGAACTCCGACCCTCTCGGTGGGGATTTCAGCGGTATTTCCGACAACGATATCGCACAGATAAACAGCTTTGTCAACAACAGCGGTTTCAGCGGCGGTATTGAATACAACAACGATGGCTTCAACAACGGCGGTATCGGATACAACGACCCCGGTATCGGCAGAGGATTCGGCGGAGGAAATCTCAGCAGCGAAATTGAGGCTCTGAATCAGCAGTTCGCCAATCTGAATTCCACCGCCAGCGACATGCCTGCAATAAGCGCCCCTGTGCGCCAGCCCGACCCGGAGCCTGCTCCTGCGCCGGCTGTTCCCGAGCCGGAGCCTTTCTCACGCCGCGTGGACAATTTCTCGATGGAAGCCGGAATGCCTGAAACACAGTTCCTTTCCGAAAGCGGACTGCCGGTCATCAACGGCGGCGAGATGTCCGAGCCGGAAGTTCCCGTTGAACTTGAACACCATCTTGACGACATCAATATAGATGTCCCTGCGCCAGCTCCGGAAATGCCAGTTTATAACGAGCCTGTTGCGGAAGCACCGGTTTATAACGAGCCTGTTGCGGAAGCACCGGTTTACAGCGAGCCTGTCGCGGAAGCGCCTGTTTACAACGAACCTGCTCCCGAAGTGCCCGTTTATAATGAGCCTGTTGCGGAAACCCCGGTTTACAGCGAGCCTGTTGCGGAAACTCCCGTTTACAGCGAGCCTGCTCCCGAAGCTCCGGTTTACAGCGAGCCTGTTCCCGAAATGCCGATTTATAATCAGCCGGCTGACAATATTCCCACTTCTGAGGACGATATGTCCACGGTTCTGCTTCCGCAGCACAACGAGCCTGCTCCGGACTACGACCGCACAGTAAGACTCCACAGGGATCCTAACGACAATCCTGCCAGCGAGGACAGCGCGCCTGCTTCCGGAAACGAGGACGGCGGAGTTGATCTCGGCAAGCTGGTATACTGCCGCAACTGCGGTCAGGATATGTACGAGAACGAGCCTGTCTGCAAGAACTGTGGTTCCCCCAACAAGTGGAACCAGAAGCCGCTGAAGCACTCCGTATCCGGCGCCAAGAATACTCAGCCAAAATCCGAGCCTAAAAAGGTGTTCGGCGTTATTCCGATCCCGGCGGTCATCGGCGGCGGTGTAGTCGTTGCCGGTATCATCGCGCTCATCGCGCTGACCTCCAATCCCGGCAAAAACGATGATAATATCGTACAGCCCAGCACTACCACGGCTTCCACTCCGGAGAGCACTGCTGCTCCCGAGGACAACAGCGAGCCTGATATGAGCGAGTCCGCAGTGGATTCCACCACGACTGACCCCATCGATGAGCCTGTGGTTACAGAGCCGACCGTATCCCAGCCGGCAGTGACAGATCCCGTTGAAGTCAGCGATCCCGACGAGTCCTCCCAGACTGACGGAAACAGCAACCCCGGAATGCCGGACCATGCCGAGGCAACAACTCCGACTTCCGTAACCAGCCACACCACCCAGTCGTCCTCGTCAAGACCCGGAACTCCGGCGGCGTCCTCTGCGACCACAAAACCTGTCACCACCAGACCGACGACCGTTACCACAAGACCGACCACCGCAGTGCCGGCAGTCAGCAAGCCCAGCACCACCGTGTCCAATGAGGATAAGCAGCGTGCAAAAATGCTGGACGCATTCGAGGCTATTTCCGCGGAAGTCGGCAAGGTGCACGTTTACGCGCAGGCTACCATATCCGCACTGGACAACGGAAAGACCAGGACCTTCTACACCAGCGGAATGACCAGCACGCTCTCCTCCGGCAAATCCAATGCTGCGAGCCTGCTGAAGGGCGCAAAGCCCAGCTCCGGTGAGCTTACTTCCGCATATTCCTCCCTCGAGAAGCTGTACGACCTGTATGTGGAATACTACAACTATGTCACCACTTCCACCGACGGCTCAGATACCTTCTCCACCAAGGAAACCAACAAGTGGTCCGCATTCAACACCGCTGTGAAGAACACCTTCAACTACTCCAAGCTTCAGACAAAGAACCAGACCGACGCCGACAAGTCCCGTACATATGCGGACATCATGACGGACGCTTCCTCTGCGGCTTCCAACGCTGTCACCCAGTTCTCCTCCGTACAGACCGCCGTTGAAAAGCTCAAGAGCAGCAACTATGACGACGAGGTAATGGCGACTATCTACAACACCAAGACCTCCGCAATACTCAAGGCGGCTGGCTACGCGCAGATGGTCAACAACTACTACAGCGTGCTCAGCTCCGGAGTCCCGAACTCCTACAGCAGCGCAAAGGCTGCGCTCTCCAATGCTTCGTCCGATATCGACGAGCTTCTGGGAGTATTCACGCTGGCTGGCTACAACGACCTGAGCGGATTCAAGAAAAACGCTTCCGCTTCCATCAAGACAGTCAACGGCGACATCAGCGCGATCAACAAGGCACTCTGATATTCCCGGTCATACGCTAACTAATAAGGACGCTTTTCATTGAAAGGCGTCCTTCAGTTTATCGAAAGGTATACCGGCGTATCCGAACTTTTGGTACAGAATCACAGAATTTACGGAGGATATGCTCTTATGTTTGAAACAGACCCGGAATATCAACTTTGCTCATTACACGAACTTTAAGGGGGAAGCGCTAAGGCGCTTCCCCCATAAGTGTGTCGATAGAGATTCTGTGTAGACAAATATTTAGTTATTGGCGTCCAGCATTGAAAGAATGATCCCTGCCGCCCCGAATCGGACAAAGAAGTAATTCAGCCGCTGCTTCGTTTCATCGGACTGCACTATCCTGTCCGTATAGGATAACATCTGGTAAAGCATGAAGAACATAACCCGGGCGGCGATATCCTCGCCAAGCGCGAAATAATCCGGCAGATGATCTGCGGCGGCGGCAAGATTCATCGCGTGCTCCTTCACCGTCGGAGGAAGCTGCGCGGAGCCGATGTCCAGCGTGGAATACACCTCGGAAGCCTGCACAAGCTGCTCCCTCACTGCGGAATCCACCTGCTCCATGGTCAGCCGACCCTCCTCGCAGAGTTCCCGTATGCGGCGGCTCGCCTTTATGTAGATATCCTGGCTGTCCGGCTCGTGTGTGAGCTTCGGCGCGGCTGCCTGCGGCTGCGGAGGAACCACGGGCTCCTGCGGTGCGGATTCCGCGGCCGGCGACGGTGCCGGGATATCCGGCTCCGGTGATTCCGGCTCGGGGACTGCGGCAGGCTCCTCCGGCATGGAGTTGATCTCCGCAATGGAATCCAGCAGATAGCTCATCGCCTCGTCCCGGGTCATGTCCTCAAGGGATTCCGGCTCGGAATCCACTTTCTCAGGCTCCGCCGGGACTGACGGCTGCTTTCCGCTCAGCCACTGTATCTTCTCCTCGGTGATCGCTATCGGGGAAGCCGGTATTTCCGACATAGCCGCTTTCTTGGCGGCTGCTATCTCCTGCACCGCAGCGACCGCTGCCACGGTCACCGGAGGAATACTCTCCGGCTTTTCCGGCTCGGATTCCTCCACCGGCGGCGCGTCCTCCGGGAATACATCGCCGGAATAGTAGCTGAGCGCTTCCGCGGTCAGCCGGGATTCCAACGCCGCCCGGTCCTGCTCCTTCATGGCGTTGCTCATACGGCAGATGGTGTTTATCAGCTGCCGCAGGAAAAACTTGTTCAGTCCGCAGTCGGATATGCGTATGCTGCCTGCCGGGGAGGCTATTACCAGCTCGTCCTCGAACGGAGTTTCGTAGCTGGGCAGTATCTCCGTAACGCGGATATCGCGGTAGTATATCTGCCGGGCGTCTGCGCCGAGCCTTATCATCATTCTGTCGATAAGGAACGCAATACCGCGGCTGCCGTCGCCGTCCGCCGAAAGATCAATAACGCCGACGGTTTCCTCGGGGGGCGCAAAGGTACAGTAGCGTGTATCCCTGCTGTTCAGCGTTATCTTTCCGCGGAAGTCATTAACTGCGTCACACAGCGTCAATTGCTCTCACCCCTGCCCTCACTGTCAAGAAGGATGTGCTTGATATCCCACAGCCTGCGCGACAGGTCAACGTAGTAGTTATGCGGATTCTCAAATCGCAGAACCTCACTCCACATTGTGTCGAGCTGCTCCGCGCAGTACCGCTTTATCTCCTCAAGCGACGGCTTATTGTAAACCAGTTCTCCGCCGCGGAATATCGGCACCTGAAGCTCCCGGGCAGTGAAATCCGTGAGCTTTTTCTTCTTCCAGGTGAAGTCCGGGTCGAATATCGTCAGCGGCTTCGTATCGTCGACAGTTTCATCAAAAACGCATATCTGGTCGGCGATAGCCTTTCCGGTCTGACGGCTGTAAAGGCGGTAAAGCTTCTTGAAGTGCGGATTCGTGATCTTCGACACATTCTCGGATATCTTTATCTTCGGGGTGATAACGCCGTTCTCCTCCACCGCCGCAAGCTTGTAGACTCCGCCGAACACCGGCTCGCTGCTGGCGGTGATGAGCCGCTCGCCAACGCCGAAAAGATCGATCTTCGCGCCCTGGCGCAGCAAGTCGGTAATGATATGCTCGTCCAGGCTGTTGGAAGCCACGATCCTGCAATCCGGATAGCCTGCCTCGTCCAGCATTTTGCGCGCTTCGATTGAAAGATATGCGATATCTCCGGAATCCAGCCGGATTCCACAGGGGCGCTTGCCCAGTGGCTTCAGCACGTTATCGAACGCCTTTATGGCATTCGGCACGCCGCTTTTCAGCACGTTATAGGTATCCACCAGCAAAGTGGAACTGTCGGGATAAGTCCGGCAGTAACACTCGAACGCTTCCAGTTCGCTGTCGAACATCTGCACCCAGCTGTGCGCCATGGTCCCGGTCGCCGGAACCCCGTACAGTTCATCGGCGAGGACGCACGCCGTTCCGGCGCAGCCTCCGATATACGCAGCCCTCGCGCCGAGTACCGCGCCGCTGGCGCCCTGGGCGCGACGGGAGCCGAACTCAGATATCGCGCGCCCCTGCGCCGCCCGGACAATACGGTTTGCCTTCGTTGCAATAAGCGACTGGTGATTCACCAGAAGAAGCAGCATGGTTTCGACAAGCTGTGCCTGTATTGCCGGAGCACGGACTGTTATAAGCGGCTCCGCCGGGAACACCGGGGTGCCCTCCGGAACTGCCCAGATGTCGCCGGTGAACTTGAAATCCCGGAGGTACTTGAGGAATCCCTCGTCAAAAATGCCCTTTCCGCGCAGATACTGTATATCCTCTTCAGAGAAGCGCAGTCCCTGGATATAGTTTATCACCTGCTCCAGTCCGGCGCAGATGGCGTAACCGCCGCCGTCCGGCACTCTGCGGAAAAACACGTCAAAATACGCGATACGATCCGCATGCTTTGTCCTGAAATACCCGTTGCCCATGGTCAGCTGATAAAAGTCGCACAGCATTGTGCAGTTCTGTTCGGTTATCATATCTGCGCCCTCCGTTGAATTCAGTCTGCGTATCTTGCGATGTACGGGTTGTTCTCCCGTTCGTAGTCAAGCGTAGTGGTGCTGCCGTGCCCGGGATATATCTTGTAGTCCCCGGGCAGCTTCGCTATTTTCTCCAGGCTGTCCAGCATGTCCCGGGTGCTGCCGGAATATCCGTCAGTCCTCCCAACGCCCATCAGGAACACCACGTCGCCGCAGAATATAACCTGCTCGCCGTCGTTGTCCAGGAACAGCAGGCAGCTTCCTGCGGTATGCCCGGGAGCCGCCATAACGCGGAATTTCAGCCCTTCTGCGGTGAACTCCTCCCCGTCGGAATACAGCTTATCCGGCTTTATTCCGCGGAACTCCACCGGCATGAAATCCGCCCAGCACTTTTCCGCGCTGGAATACATCGGCTCGTCCGGGGCGCTCGCCAGTATCTTCGCGCCGGAATGCTCCTGCAATACCGCAGCCCCGGCGAAGTGGTCATAGTGACCGTGGGTGATGATGATAGTGCCCAGCGTAAGTCCGTGGGTGTTCAGGAACATCTCCACCTCGGTGACGGAAGCCGGGTCGATGACCACCGCCTGGGAATCCGCCCCGGGGACGATGTAGCAATTCGTCTGCAACGCCCCCAGCGGAAGCTGATATATCTGCATACTTTACCTCCGTTACTGCTTGCCGGTACGCTCCACCGAGATAACTCCGGGGATCTTCTGGAGTCTGCTCATGACATTGGAGAGCTGCTCCATTCCGGCTATCTCGACTGTCACGACCAGATTCATGTTGCCGTTCTTCAGATGGTGCGCGTTCATCTCGTGCAGCGGAATATGGTTCGTCGCTATCGCCGTGGTGATGTCCGCGAAGATGGTTATTCTGTTCTCGGCAATGACGTCGATGGTCGCACGGTATGTGGAATCGTCCACGCCTGCCCAGCTCGCCTTTATCCACCGGTCCTTGTTGTCGGGGTTGTCCATGTTGTTGATGACGTTTATGCAGTCCTGCTTGTGGATAGACACACCGAATCCGCGCGTAACGAAGCCGATTATCGGGTCGCCCGGCAGCGGATTGCAGCACTGTGCGAACTTCACCAGGCAGTTGTCCACGCCCTCGACGATGATTCCCTTGCGGCGGCTGCGGCGGTTGGTTTCGTTGATGGCTTCCTCGGGATCCGCCGACGCCTGCTGGACTGCCTGCTGTTCCTTATGGGTGCGCATCTGCTCTTCCTTGATGCGCTGTACTATCTTGGAAAGGGACACGCCGCCGTAGCCTATCGCGGCGTACAGGTCGTCAACGCTGCCCAGACGCTGGCGCTGCGCGGTGGATTGCAGCAGTTCCGGAGTGATGGCGATGTTGTTGCGCTTGAATTCACGCTCCAGATCGTCCTTACCGCGCTCGATGTTCTCCTCGCGGCACTCCTTCTTGAACCAGCTGCGGATCTTGCTCTTCGCCTCGGTGGTGCGTGCTATTTCGAGCCAGTTGCGGTTCGGTCCGTAGTTCGGCGAACCGGAGGTGAGTATCTCAACGATATCTCCGGTCTTTATCTGATAGTCGAAGCTGACCATTCTGCCGCCGACCTTTGCGCCGGTCATCTTGTTGCCAACCTGGGTGTGGATAGAATACGCAAAATCCAGCACGGTAGCGCCCACCGGCAGGGAAATAACGTCGCCCTTGGGGGTGAATGCGAACACCTCGTCCGGCGCGAGATCGGTCTTTATCGCGTCGGCAATCGCTTCAACATCGTCCGCCTCCTGCTGGCGCTCCAGAAGCTGGCGTATCCAGTCGAAGCGCTTTTCGCCGGTCACGTTTCCGGAAATACCAGCCTTGTACTTCCAGTGCGCCGCAACGCCGTACTGCGCGGTGTTGTGCATTTCCACCGTGCGTATCTGCACCTCGAACGGTATCCCCTCGCGGCCTATGACCGTGGTGTGCAGGGACTGGTAGCGGTTTGGCTTCGGGGTCGCGATGTAATCCTTGAAGCGGTACGGGATAGGTCTGAACATGTCGTGGATTATACCCAGCACGTTGTAGCACTCAATAACGGACTGCACGATAACGCGCACCGCATATATGTCGTATATCTCGTCGAAGCGCTTGTTCTTGACGTATACCTTCTTGTAGATACTGTATATGGACTTCACGCGCCCCTCGATTATCGGCTCGGGCTTGATATCCGAAATACGCTCGCGGATACGCTGCTTTATGCTCTCGATGAACGCGTCGCGCTCCTCCTTGTGGAGGGCTATCTGCTCCTCTACCTCCTTACAGCCGTAGGGGTCGAGGTAGTGTATAGCGATGTCCTCCATCTCCTCCTTGACGTCGCTCATACCAAGGCGGTGGGCGATGGGGGCGTAGAAGTTCATCGTTTCAAGGGAGGTCTTGCGCTGCTTCTCCGGAGGCCTTGCCTCAAGGGTGCGCATATTGTGGAGCCTGTCCGCAAGCTTGATGATTATCACGCGGATATCCTTGGACATAGCCATGAGTATCTTGCGGATATTCTCCGCCTGCTGTTCCTCCTTGGAAACCAGCGGCACCAGTCCTATCTTGGTAACGCCGTCCACCATCAGCGCAACATCTTCGCCGAATTTCTTACGCAGGTCGTCGAGGGTGACGTCCGTATCCTCCACGGTGTCGTGAAGAAGCGCCGCGCATATGGTGTCGGTATCCATGCAATAATCCAGCAGGATAGCCGCCACCGCCAGCGGATGCGTGATATACGGGTCGCCGGAGGTGCGCTTCTGCCCCTCGTGTGCCTTTTCCGCGACCTTGTACGCCTGGGATATCTTTTCAAGGTCGTAGGGCTTCTCGCTCGCCTTTATCTTCTCCACCAGCTGGTCGAATGTCTTTACCGTAGAACCGGTCATACAGTTCACTCCTAGTTTAAAATGAGTATTGCCTGTGTATCACTGCACCCCGAGCATTCTGCGCAGGTCCGCCAGGAATCCCGACGCCATGAGGTCGGTCTTGTGCGTCACGGGAATCAGCCTTACGGTGTCTGCGTCCGCGGACTGCTCCGCCATTCCTGCCGAAGCAAAGGTATCCAGAGCGATACGCAGCATGCAGTAATTAAGGTCGGAGCCGCCGTAAATACACAGCTCCTCGGCGGACATCGCGCCGCCGTACTTTCTCAGCAGGTCGTACACCGCCATGAGCGCGTTCCTGTCCGGAATAACGCGCGGTGCCAGGCGGCTGTCGCAGCCCTCGCCCCGGGATATCTCCTCGTAGGTGCGCTGTGCGGCGAAGAATCTGTCCTCCCGGAATCCGGAGGGGCGGATCTCCTGCACCTTCAGCGTGACGGACTTCACGCCACGGAACTCGTTCAGCTCTGCGGCGGCGATGATGTCCACCATGCTCCCCTGCTCCGGGTGGAACTTAGCGAACGGAATTCCGAAGCAGAGCGCCTTCAGCTTAACTCCGCCGGAGCGCAGTTCGAAACTGGTGTACCTGCCGTCTTTAAGGGCACGCTTGGATTCCACCGTGCAGTTCCTCAGCAGGAACACCGGGCGCTGGTTCCCCTCGCCGCATGGCTCCAACTGAGAAAGGCTGTTGAGCGCTTCTTCCGTCAGCCGGTCACCGGTTATCTCCATATCGGCGCTGACGGTGTATTCCGGCATTTTCGGGTAGCATTCACGGCAGAATGCATACACCATCTGTCGGAAATCCTCTACTCTGTCCGCCGGGAGGGAGAATCCGCCGGCTTTCGGGTGTCCGCCGAATTTCGTCAGCACCCGGCTGCACCTGTCGAGCAGCTTGTATATCGAGAATCCGTCAATGCCCCGGGCGGAGCCTCTCGCCTCGCCGTTTTCGACGGATATCATCAGCACCGGCTTGCCGTATTTCTCCAGAAGCCTTGCCGCGACGATACCGATAACTCCGTGGTGCCAGCCCTCGCCGGAAACCACCAGCACGCGCTCCCTGAGTATTGACGGGTCGCTCTCCAGCTGGCGCGACACGTCCTCCATTATGCGCGCTTCCTCTGCGCGGCGGTTCTCGTTCATGAGGTTCAGTTCCTCGGAAAGAAGCCCGGCCTGCTCCGGACTGTCTGCCATAAGCAGCTGCACCGCCTTGTCGGCGGCCGCTATCCTGCCTGCGGCGTTGATCCTCGGGCAGATGGAGAATGCCACCGTGGTGGCGTCAACGCTCTCCGGAGATACCCCGGCGGTGCGCAACAGACGGTCGATACCGATGTTCTGGCTCGCGCGGATATCCTCGATACCACGGCGGACGATGTATCTGTTCTCGCCCACAAGCGGCATCACATCGCCGATGGTGCCCACTGCGGCAAGCTCCGCGTACTGCTCCATGACGAACTCCTCGTCCTCCTCCAGGGCGCAGAGAAGCTTGAGCACCACTCCTGCGCCGCACAGTTCCTTGAACGGGGAATTGTCGTCCTGCCGGTGAGGGTTCACGCACGCCTCGCATACCGGCAGTTCCTGCGGCGGCTGATGATGGTCGGTTATGACCAGCTGCGCGCCGCGCTGCCGTATGTATTCTGCCTCCTCCACCGCGGAAACTCCGTTGTCCACGGTGATGATGAGCTCCGTGCCCTGGTCGAGTATCTTCTCCAGCGCCGGGATATTCATTCCGTATCCCTCGCTGCGGTCGGGTATGTAGTACTCCACCTCCGCACCCATGGCGTCAAGGTATCCGTACAGCATTGCCGTGGAAGTGACTCCGTCGCAGTCGTAATCGCCGTAGACGGTGATCTTCTTTCCCTCGTCCAGTGCCTGACGTATCACGTCCACGGTGGATTCCATATCCTTCATCAGCAGCGGGTCGGAAAGGCTGCTGCACCCGAAGAACTCCCTCGCCCGGTCAAGGGTGGTGATACCGCGGCTGAGCATAACTCCGCCGAGAAGTTCCCCGAACTGCGCCGTTATTTCATTGTTGACCCCTGCCGGAGCAGGGGAACAAAGCCATTTCTTCAACTGTATCTGCTCCTGTTATACGCTCAGCTCAACATGCTCGCCGAGAAGCGCCTTGTTCTGTTCGAGTACCGGCCATACGAACTCCTTGAGGAATTCCTCGACCTGCTCGGGCGCGCGGCCTGTGTAGTGAGCCGGTTTGAGTACCGCCATGATCTCCTCCTCGGTGATCTTGAAGATGGGGTCGGCTGCGATACGCTTTACGAGGTCGTTCTCGCCGCCCTGCTCCTTGACAACCGCAGCAGCCGCAATACTGTGCCTGCGGAGTGCCTCGTGCAGTTCCTGACGGTCGCCGCCCTTTTCTACCGCGCGCATCATGATGTTCTCGGTAGCCATGAACGGAAGCTCGCGCATTACACGCTGCTCAACGACCTTGGGATATACCACCAGACCGTTGGTAATGTTGATCATGATGTTGAGGATCGCGTCAACGCCCAGAAATCCCTCTGCAACGGAGATACGCTTGTTCGCGCTGTCGTCAAGTGTTCTCTCAAACCACTGGGTGCCGGCGGTGAACGCAGGATTCAGCGTGTCGATCATAACGTATCTTGCCAGGGAGGTGATACGCTCCGCGCGCATGGGGTTGCGCTTGTAGGGCATTGCGGAGGAACCGATCTGGTTCTTCTCGAACGGCTCTTCCATCTCCTTGAAGTTAGCGAGGATACGCAGATCGTTGCTGAACTTGGAGCAGCTCTGTGCGATTCCGCCGAGGGTAGCCAGCACCTGGCTGTCCATCTTTCTGGAGTAGGTCTGACCGCTGACGGGAACGCATGCGTCGAATCCCATCTCCTCAGCGATGGACTTCTCCAGCGCCTTTATCTTCGCGCTGTCGCCCTTGAAAAGCTCCACGAAGCTTGCCTGGGTGCCGGTGGTACCCTTCTGACCGAGAAGCTTGAGGTGGGAAATACGGTACTCCACTTCCTCAAGGTCCATCATCAGTTCGTTTATCCACAGAGTGGCACGCTTGCCGACGGTGGTCAGCTGCGCCGGCTGGAGGTGTGTGTAGGCAAGGCAGGGCTGATCCTTGTGCTCGTTTGCGAAGCCTGCGAGGTTGTTGATGACGTTGAGCAGCTTCTTCTTGACCAGCAGCAGCGCGTCGCGCATAACGATGACGTCGGTGTTGTCGCCCACATAGCAGGAGGTAGCCCCCAGATGGATTATGCCCTTCGCCTTGGGGCACTGCTGTCCGTATGCGTAAACGTGGGACATTACGTCGTGGCGCACCAGCTTCTCACGCTCTTCAGCCACGTCGTAGTTGATGTCGTTGATGTGGGACTCAAGCTCATCTACCTGCTCCTGGGTAACGGGCAGACCCAGCTTCATCTCGCCCCTTGCGAGAGCGACCCACAGGCGGCGCCATGTGGAAAACTTCTTGTCCGCAGAGAAGATGTACTGCATCTCCTTGCTCGCATAGCGTGTGCAGAACGGGCTTTCGTAGGTGGAATAATCTCTTGACATAGTTGTATCTCCTTAGCTGTTTGGATTTAGTACTAAATATACACTTTTATTTTATCACAAAACGTCGATTTATACAAGTGTTTTTTTGCAATTAGAGCAAGGATTCTGCGGAAATATACGCACGAATGAATCCTGCCTGTCGGCGCATAATATTTTCATCGGAATATGTTCCGCAGCCACGCGCCTTGTTGATATTGCACAAATACACAAGATAATTGCTCCGATTTTTTGTCTATTCAGTACCTTGCAAAGCAAAATACCTTGTGGTATAATTAGACCATGGAACCGGAAAATCGATGTTCCGATTTTTTAGAACAGGCTACCTTGCAAGACAAAGTACCTTGAAAGGCAAGGATACCGGAGGTGAAAAATGAACTCTCAGCTGAAACGTGGAACACTGGAGCTGTGTGTTCTTTCAATACTATGCGACAGCGACTGCTACGGCTACGAACTGGTGAACAGGATATCCGGCTGTATGCAGATGACGGAAGGGACGATATATCCGCTGATGAAGCGCCTGAAGGACAACGGGCTGATAGATTCCTACATAGTGGAATCGCAGGAGGGTCCGCCGCGTAAGTATTACAGGATAACCGACAGCGGACGGGCGGAAAAGGACACGCTCCTGAAAGAATGGTTTGAGTTTGTAGACAGCATTAATGCGCTGCTGAAAGGGGAACAGACAGAATGATCGCAAAAAACAAGGGAGATTTCCTGTACCAGCTTCACCACGAACTGCACAGGATAGGCATTGACAACGATGAAGAGATCTTTGCGGACTTTGAGGAGCACTTCAAGGAAAGCCAGGAGGCAGGCATGTCCGAAGAGGAAACCTGCGAAAAGCTCGGCGACGTAAAGGAGATCGCCCGGAACTACCTGGATATACCCAGCACCCGGCTGAACTCCATCGTGGCGGACGCGGTGGCAAACCAGCGTGTTTCGCTGACGAAGCCCGGCGAGAAGCTCCCGGCGGACCTTTCGCTGGTGGAGCAGGATAAGGCGGATCCCGCACCGGAACAGCCTGCAATCCGGGAATACACCCCGGAGCACATCGCCCAGGAGCCGGAAACTCCGCAGTCGGCAGTACCGAAGATAGACCTCAACAAGGACGCCGCCCGGGAGTTCACACCCGAGCACATAGCCACCGAGCCGGAAGCGCCGGGCGCTCCCCGGGAATTCACCCCGAACCACATTGCTCCGGAGCAGCCTGCGCCGAACTCCGGCAGCCGGGATACGCGCTACCAGTACCGCACAGGCAGCGCCCCGAAACAGGACAGCAGCGAGGCTTTCTCCAGCGTTCACCGCTGCGAAATGCCGCAGCAGAACGATATCCCCAAGGCAGGAAAGTACGCGGACAAGGGCGGATTCAAGTTCACCGACATCAAGGGACTGAAGCCGAACGTCAATGTCGGCAGGCTGATAGGCTGTATCATGCTGGACCTGTTCCTGTGGTCGTGGCTTATCCCGATGGTGGTGTCGATAATATTCGGCGTATGCGTCAGCGGTTCTGTCGGGCTTGTAGTAGGCGGATTCGCGCAGCTGGGCAACGGCTACTTCCACGTCATCAGCAGGATACTGCTGTGCTGCGGAATGGCAAGCGCCGGCGTGATAGTCGCATGTATCGGCTTCGGGCTGTGCAAGGCGGTATTCCACTGGATAAAGAGCATTGTAATAAGCCACATCAAGGCTGTTTACGACCTGTAAGGAGGGCGGCAGAATGAAAGTATTACTGAGAATATTCATACCGCTTGGTATCCTGTCGTTCATCGCATTCGGTATCTCAATTCCGATACTCGGCACCAACGGCGACTGGGACGACAGCTATACGGTGAGCGATTTCATGGAACTGACTGATCCCTTTAACAGCATTGACATCGACGTGGGCGCATACGACTGCACCGTGAAGCCCTACTCCGGCTCGACCGTGAAAATCACCGTCACCGGGGATACCACCCACAACATCAGGGCAAAGATATCCGGCGATACGCTCTCGGTGTATCATTCCGGCTGGAAATTCGGCTGGTTACGGGGATTCGACATCTTCTCCTGGACAAGTAGCATAAAAGTAGAGGTTCTGGTCCCGGAGCAGCAGTATGAATCCCTGACGGTATACACCGGAGCAGGAAACGCAGTGATAAAGGATATTACAGCAAAGCAGGTCGATCTCGGCGTGGGAGCAGGCAAGCTGGAATACACTCAGCCCGATATCGTTACCGATGAACTCCGCATTGACGTATCCGCCGGAAAGCTCATTGCCAAGAACGCCGCTACCAAAAATTATTCCATCGACGTCAGCGCAGGCGCGGCAGAGGTTTACGGGCTGACAGGAGCAGGAAGCATAGACGTTTCCGCAGGCTCCGCCAAGGTATATCTCGAGGAACTTAACGGCGACTGCGGCATAGACGTCAGCGCGGGCAGCGTGACATTCGGTATCCCGGAATACTCTTCCGCAGCGATAAATTGCAGCAAGAGCGCTGGTTCCATCAACTTATCCGCATTCGGACTTAACAGAAACGCAAATGACGATGAAGTTGTTACATTCAACGGCGGCAAGTACAATATCAATGCAGACGTATCCGCCGGCAGTATAAGAATAACAAACGCAAACCAGGAATCCACCGGCGAAATCACCACCGCTACCTATGCCGCAGCAAGCGACTGCGAAGAGACGTTTATCGACACAACATACAGCACATCCGAAGCTGCGTGAAAATAACCATAACAGATTCTGAAAGGAGTATCATCATGGCAGACAAGCAGACCTACACATTTTCCAACGAGATAGACACAGTAGAAGTCAGCTCCCTGGGCGCGAAAATAATCGTTATCCCCCAGGAGCGCGAGGATATCTACGTTGAATACGACAACCCGAAGAACACGCCGGAATTCTGCGCCGTGCTCTCCGGCAAGACCCTCACCCTCAAGGAGAGCTTCAGCTTCAGCATATTCGGCAGCAAGCCGGCGGAGGGCTACACCATCACCGTATTCCTCCCCCTCAGGACCTTTGAGAACATCAGGATAAAGACCGCCAGCGGCGGCGTGGAGGTCGGCGAGGTTTCCGCCGAGAATTTCACCCTCAATACCGCCAGCGGAAACATCAACATCAACGCTTTCTTCAATAACGTGAAGCTCCAGTCCGCCAGCGGAAATATCACACTGACGAATCCCCTGGCAAATAACCGGGACGTGGTTTCCCTCGACAAGGAAGGGACACCGGTTTATACCGCGCAGTCCCTCAGCGTATGCACGGTCAGCGGCAACGCCGCCGTATCCGGCTACCGCACCGAGCTTTTCACCGTGCACTCCGTATCCGGTAAGACCGCCATTGACGGTATCTCCGGCAGAGGACAGGTGTCCGTCACCAGCGGCAGCGTAGATATTTCCTATGCCGAATGGAACAACGATCTCAGCGTCAGCCTTATCAGCGGAAACGTAAAGGTGACACTCCCCGAGAACTCCGGAATTGCGCTGACCGTAAACGGAGTTTCCGGCTCAGTGCGCACTGACCTGGGTCAGGCAAAGGGCAGCTTCATGAACCTTGGAAAGGGAACCAGCGGCGATTTTGGCGGCGAAAACAAGCACAAGCTCGACGCTTCCCTTACCAGCGGAATGGTTACCGTTGCCCAGGCATAATTCAGCTTTCTCCTTTCCCCTTAAATATGTGCCGCCGTGTTGCTGCGGCGGCGCAGGGAAAATAATTCTTCACGGATAGTCCGCCACAGGCTTGAAACTGAAGATATGATAATCCCCCCGGTCACTGTGATGACGACAGTTTCCGGGGGGATATTTGATTATGGGAACCTTTTCACTCAAACGAGGGAGTAAACCTTATACAAAAACGTCGATCTGCACGCCGGACATCACCTTCAGCGCCCTCTTGTGCGCTTCGGGATCGGCGGCTGCGCACGCGGCAGGATCCACGCACACCCGGCTCTCCGGCAATGCCGCCCTGGCAATAACCGCATTGGATATCACGCAGATATCCGTTACCAGACCGCACAGCTCGACCTCCTCCGGGGAGAGCCTTTTCAGCAGGTCCGCAAGTTCCAGCGAGCCGAACGCCGGCTTCTCGATGATGATATCCTCCGGGCGGACCGCCTGCGCCACTCCGCCGTAAAGTCCGTGACCCGGCGTGCCCTTGATACAGTGCGGTATCGGGAGCTTTCTGCCCTCGGCAGTGCTGAGATAATCCTCGCCGTGGGTGTCCAGCGTGAACACCACCTGTCCGCTATTCCGGCGGCAATCCTCTATCTTGCCGAGGATCACCGGCTCCAGCTTCTCCGCCCCCGGGAATCCCAGGGCGCCGCTCACGAAATCCACCTGATAATCTACTACGACCAGTGCTTTCATACTACCTCACTTTTTCTTGCGCAGGGCGTTCTTGCCCCAGTTCTCTATAACGCGCACCTGACCGCGCTCCACCGCGAGGGAATTCGCAGGAACATTCTTCGTGATGGTGGAGCCTGCGGCAGTAGTCGCATTCTCCCCCACCTCCACCGGGGCGATGAGATTCGTGTTGCACCCGATGAACGCGTGATCGCCTATCTTCGTGCGGAACTTGTTTATTCCGTCGTAGTTCGCGGTGACGCAGCCGCAGCCGAAATTAACTCCCCTGCCAACGTCGCTGTCGCCGACGTATGTAAGATGAGCCACCGCGGTATTCACGCCGATGTCGCTGTTCTTTATCTCAACGAAATCGCCTATCTTGACGCCCTCGCGAATCGTGGTTCCAGGGCGCAGCTGTGCGAACGGACCTATCTTGACGCTGTTCTCCACAGTGGAATCATACGCCTGGACGTTGTTCAGCTGCACGTTGTCGCCGATGGTGCAGTTCTCGATGTGGGAATTTGCGCCGATTGTGCAGCCCTTTCCGATGGTGGTATTCCCGAGTATAGTCGTGTTTGGGAGTATCGTGGTGTCGCAGCCTATCTTCACGTCAGTACCGATGATTATGCCGTCCAGCGTGATGAAGCTTACGCCCTCGTCCATAAGCCGGCTCAGCTTGCGAAGTCTTGCCAGCTGGTTAAGCTCCAGCAGCGCGCCCCGGGTATTCGCCCCCAGCACGATATCCGGATTTGCGGACTTGTACGCCGTGCGGCGCTCCATCATCTCCACGCAGTCGGTGAGGTAGTACTCCCCGGCGGCGTTGTTGGTGGAGAGCTTCGGGAGAGTTTCCAGGAGCTTCTGTGCGCTGAACCAGTATGCGCCGCTGTTCACCTCGCATATTCCGGCTTCCTCCGGGGAACAATCCTTCTGTTCGCGTATTGCGGAGAAATCCCCGTTCCTGCGGATTATCCTGCCGTAGCCCTGCGGCTCGTCTATCTCGGCGGTGATGACCGTGACCTCGCTGCCGGTGCTGTTATGCAGCTCCAGGGAAGCCCTCAGCGTATCCGCGTCGATGAACGGAGCGTCGCCATTGAGCACGCAGACCGCGTCACAGCGCCGGATAACTTCCTCGGCGGACTTCACCGCGTCCCCGGTTCCCTTCTGCTGCGCCTGGTGGCATATCGTCACTTTTCCGCCCCTGGACTTCACATACCCGGCTGTAAGCTCTGCGCCGAAGCCCGTAACGACGGATACCTCGTCGAAGCCGAACTTCTCCGCTGAATCCAGCACCCAGCCAAGCATAGGCTTGCACAGCACCTCTGCCAGCACCTTGGGACGCTCGGACTTCATGCGCTTTCCAGCGCCGCCTGCGAGAATGATACATGATGTTTTCATCAAAAACAGCTCCTTTTTTTGGGCCATTCCGCCCGTATATTTATCCCCGGAAAGGGGTGATTATCTGTGAATTTTCTGCTGTATTTCCTGCTGCGCCGTCTGTTCGTGCGCATGGAACTGACCCCGGACAGCATTTCCGTGTCCAAGGGGCTGATATTCCGCCGCAGATGTGAAATACCGCTTAGTGCGGTGACCAGGATAGAGATACGCCGCACCGTACTGCTGCGCCTTCTCCGGGGGAAACGCGTGGAAATAAGCACGCTCTCCGGGGGAGTGTGGTTCTACCTGAGCAGCCGGGAGCGGCTGCCATTCCTGCCGGAGTACTCCGGTGCGTGCGTAAAAGCAGCTCCGCTGCAGGCGATAGCCGGGGCGTTCATAGACACCCGCGCCCTCAGCGGAGTAATTACGTTCGGGCTGCTGCTGAACCGCGCCGGCAGCGTTTTCGGCAGCGAAAGCTTCAGCCGGATAATGTCCCTCATGCTGGGCGCCGCCGAGGGAGTCACGAGGATACTCGGGGAGCTGCACATCGCAGTGCCCCGGGTAACTGCGTTCGTCGTAGTATTCATCGCCGCCGCGTGGCTGTTAGTGTTCCTCAAAAAAGCGGTGGGAATGCTGCGGTTCCGTATTTCCTGCGAGGGCGGATACGTCACGGTGCGCCGGGGCGTATTTACATTATATGAATTCCGCCTCGTCCGGAATAACCTCACCGGAATACTGTGCTGCGACACCCTTACCACGCTGCTCCTGCGCGCCGCGCCGCTGTACGCCCACGATGTGATGATATTTCCGCCGGTCAGCCGCCGCACTGCGTACCGGATACTCTCAAAGCTGTGCGGAATAACTCCGCCGGAGCCGCAGATACGGCCGCCGTTTTCCGCTTTGTTCGGACACTGCGCCGCGCCGCTCGGCTGGCTGGGTGTATTCACCGCCGCGCTTCTGCTGACGTTCATCACGGAGCCAATTGCCGACGACCTGGCGCGGTCCGTCCTGTGGAGCGGAGCCGCGATAAGCCTGTGGTTCACCGGAGCCTACGCCGTATACATGCGGCTCAGCTGGCTTTCCCACAGCGGCGGAGTTTACGGCATTGCATTCCGGCGCGGCGCGCGGCTTTACACCGCGGCAATCCCCGACCGGAAGATGGTAATGCTGACAACGGGGCGGAATATATTCCAGCGATTCTCCGGAATGTGCGACATCACGCTGTCCATCGCCGGGAGGAAAAAGTTCCGGCTGCGGAATATTCCCTGCGCCGACGTCCGCGCAGAGATCACTGACCCCGGCTCAGCACCGTGATGTCCTTCACGCCGTAAAGCCGGAGCGCTTCCGCGGCCTCTGCGTCAATACGCTCCCCCGGCATGACTATCGGAATGCAGGGAGGGCACGGCGACTGAATTCCGCCGCATATCTCCCCGACCGCCTGCTCAACGGGCAGCGTCCTGTGCGCCGCGAAAACCGCCTCCCGGACAGACATCTCCTGCTTCGGCTGGATAACGGGGTACTGTACCATCGGCAGCGCCGCCCTCTGCCCTATCAGGGACAGCGCGGTGAACGCACGCTGGCAGTCCTCCACGGTGGTTATCGCCGAGAAAAGCAGGACTATGTAGTTCTCGTCCGCCATCTCGCATTCAACGCCACTCGCCCGGAGCTGCGCCGCGAATTCAACGCCCCTCCAGCCCCACGCCCGGGTGTTGATGGTAATGCGCAGGGGGTCGCTCTTCCTGATGATGAATCCCATAGCGGCAAGGTCGGACTTGAGCTTTGCCACGCTGGCGCAGGCACGGTTCACACAGTCGATGTCCGTGGCTATCCTGTCGTTGAACTTGTCCAGGCTGTCCAGGATAAGGTAGGACGGGCTGCTGCTTCCAAACAGCGCCATCATCTCCTTTGCCCGGGAATGCTCCGTGCCCTTTGAGAAGTGCAGATACGCCGCGCCGGTCAGAGCCGGGAGCGTTTTATGCGCGGATTCTGCGGAAATCACCGGATAGCCGAATTCCATCGGGTGGAGGTAATCCCTGCCGAATGCCGCCTTGCTGACGAACCGCAGATAAGCCCCGTGCGCATTGTCGCAAACCACGGGTATCCCCGGATTCTCCGCACGGCAGGTACCGCCGTAGTAATCTATATTAGTGAGGAAAAGCGCGTCCGCACCCTCCAGAGCCTGCCCGGAGCAATCCACCGCAGCAGTTGGGTATTCCTTGGGATACAGCCATAGTATATCCAGGTCGAGCAGCGCCGCAGCGGATACAAGGCTCCTGTGCGAGCAGCGCCCGGCGGCAATCTTCCTGCAGCCCTGGGACTTCAGCAGCGCCAGCGCCGCCTGTATCGCAAGAGTGCTTCCCCCGGCGGAATAGCAGGTGCGCTCCGCCCCGAATATCCTGGCGGCAATGGCTTCGCTCTGGGCGATAACTCCGCCGGAGTACTCGGTTTCGTAAAGGCTGTCCGCGCCCTCTATCTCGGTTATGTCCCTCGGACTTTCGCCGTTGTGCCCCGGCATGTGCAGGCGCAGCATTTCCTTTCTGCCGTATTCGTCAAGAAAATCAGATATCGGTGTTTTCATTTATTTCTCCGGTCAGTCAGATCCCCAGGAGGTCGTTTCTGATCTCATAGGAATATTCATTCTTCCATTTTTCAAATTCTGTGTTGAACAGCTCGGTCTTTTTCTGTTCCAGGAGGTATTCCCTCATGCTTTCCGCCGTGGAATTCAGCGTTTCGTCGGAAACGACTGCATCCTCCGCATAGCGCAGGATATAGTACCCGTAATCCGTCACCGCGGCGTCCGTTCCGCCCACGCCGTCAATTCCCATGGCGCAGTCGTATATCTCAGAGCCGAAAAGCTCCGTGCCCGGCGTGATGAGGAATATTCCGTTCCCCTCGTCCTCGTCAAACTCCGTCATGAGTTCCGAGAAATCATCTCCGGCGACTATCCGCGCCATCACTTTCTCATAGCGTCCCTCCAGGGCGCCCAGGCTCTCCTCTCGGAATCTGTCCGCGCCCTCGTCGTCGCCGTCGGAGCGAAGCTTTACTATCTGCGAATATGTATCATAATCGAACCCGATAAGGATACCCTGCACCTTTCTGGAGCCTTCGGGAATCCACAGGCTGGCGTAAGTCTGTCCGCTGTAGTTCGCCGGATTCTCCTCATACGCCGATTTAGCCGCCGCAATAAGCGCCTGGAGCTGGCTGCTGAGTTCCTCGTCCGTAACCTCTGCGCCGCCGCACAGACTGTCCGTCAGCTTCTGCTTCATGAGCACCGCCTCCTGCCAGTTGTAGAAGGTGTCCTCGCTGATACCGCAGGTGGTGAGGAGCTGCTGGTACTGCTCCTCCGTCCGGGAGTCCAGCTCCTCGTCGGAAAGCGTATCGTCCGCAGATTCCGCCGCAGACCTCAGGCTGCTTTTGATGGACTCAATGCCGGTATTCACATCGCTGCGTATCTCCGCCTGCTCGCTGTCGGTTATCTCAAGACCGTATTCCGCAAATTTCGCCCGGATCAGCTTTTCCTCGATAATGCTGTCGATGACCTGCTGCTGCGCCTGGGACAGGGTTTCCGCGTCGGTATCGGCGGCATAGCCGTTCTTCGAAAGGTAGTAGAGGTACTCCCCGAGGTATTCCTCCCGGGTAACGTCCATTCCCTCTGCGCCGTTGGTGGGGGCGGCAACGATGACCGCCTGTCCGCTCTCCGCTTCGGAGGTTTCCGCTGAACCGCCGGATACAGCTGGCTTTACGGTGCAGCCGGACAGTATCGCTGCGGCTGCCGCAGCGGCAAGTAATTCTCTTATCCTCATGGATTACTCCGCAGCGCTTTCAGCGGCGGAGCCGGAAGCCGCGCTGTCGGAAGCTGTTCCGGAAGTAGTGCTTTCAGCGGCGGAATCAGACGCGGTGCTCTCCTCGGTGGTGGGCTGCGGTTCGTCAATGTCGAGGGTATTGTAAGCTATATCGTAGCTGTATTCCTCGTGCCACTGTTCCATCGCCTCATCGTATGCGGTGTCGGCTGCGGTTTCCTGAAGGCTCTCCAGGATAACGTCGATTATCTTCTGGGTAGTTTCATCGTCAAGCTTTGCGTCTGCGGCATACTGGAGAATATGCACGCCGATGTCCGTGGTCACTATCTTATAGTCGCCGATGTTCTCAAGCTCATACGCACCCTGCTGGAACTCCTTGTAGTAGATTCCGCCCTCCGGCACGACAAGATATCCCTCGAATCCGTCCTGGGTGCTGCCGGAATCATCCGAGTATTCCTTCACCATCTCATCGAAATCTGCGCCGCTGTCAAGCTGTGCGACTATCTCCTCCGCCTTGGGCATGAGCTTTTCGGCAGCCGCCTCCCGGGCGGATTCCGCCGCCTCGTCATCGCCGTTGGCGCGCTGGGTGCTTATCTCCGTGGAATCCGCGTCGTCGAACTTCAGCAGGATATGCTTTATCCGGCGTGAATTCTCCGGCAGCCAGTAGTAGCTGTAGTAGGAATAGGACTCGTAATATGTCGGCTCCTGCTCGTACATGTCCTTTATTCCGCTGACGATCTCCTCGTATTCCTTCTCGGCGTCGGTGCGGTCAATGGTATTGTCCTCCGCCAGCTTCGCCTTTACTTTCTCCTTTATCTTATCGGTGCGCACGGACATCAGGATATCGTCCCGGGTCATGCCGCATTCCGTCAGCTTCTCATCGAAATACGCCTCAGCCTCTTTAAGTATCGCGTCCTCGCCGACGACCTCGCCGGTTCCGCTCTCGCCGGCATTGACGTAGTTCTTGCAGCTCTCAATATAGCCGTCGATGAGCTGGTTGTAGCTTTCCTCAACGGCGGTCTGGTCCTCCTCGCTAAGTGTCACGCCCAGTTTCTCCGCCTGATCGAGTATTATCTTCTCGTCAATAAGCCCGTTGATAATGGTGCTGCGCTGCGCCGCGCACTTCTCCGTCACCTCGGAAGCGGTGTCATCGGGTATCTGCTGCTGGAACAGCCAGAACTTGTACTGCTTGTTGAAGTCGTCAATGCTTATCGTGAGGTCCTTTTTGTTGCTTACGGAGCCGGTCACCCACGCCGCGTCGGACGACGGACGGACTGAGCAGCCGCAGCTTAATATAATTGCCGCCGCAGCAAGGGCAGCTGTTAATTTTCTGAAGTTCATGATTATTCCTTTCCTTTGCCGGAGCCGCTCCGGCGCTGTCATGTTTTCTCCCTGCACACATGCAGGGACATCTTTTTTTATTATAGCATATGTCCAAAGAAAAATAAATACAAAAATATAAAATCTCTGATGAAATATTTCTGAAAAGTGATGATTTTTTTCCGAATATATGGTATAATGGTTGTGTACAAGCTATTTGAACCGGAAAATCTAAACCGGAAGTATTATCATCTGAACAATATACCGGAGGTATAGACATGAGCACAAACTGGCTGAAAAGAATAGCAGCGGCAACAGCACTGGTGTTGGCGGTATCATCTCTGACGGCATGCGGGGATTCCACGGGGACTAGCGAAACTGAGGGCACCGCAGAGGGCACGGGCGAGGCCACCTCAGAGGCGCAGCCTGCTGCAAAGCTCGGCTTTATATACAACGGCAGCGTGGATGTCGCAGGATTCTCCGCCGACTGCAACCAGCAGCGCATAGCCGCGCAGGAATACACCAACGTTGAGTCGGAATACATAGACAATGTGAATGTCGGGGATTTCGAGAAGGCGGTGAAAATGCTGGTCGATGACGGCTGCACCCATATCGTGTCCGGCAGCCCGGTATTCTCCCACGCCATCAATCCCGTATCGCAGAACTACATGAACATCAACTTCATAGACTACGGCTCCAGCATGCGCTCCGTGAACATATTTGCCTACACCGAGAGCGTGTACCAGGCGGCGTATGTCGCAGGCATGGCGGCGGCATATAACTCCACCAGCGAGAAAATAGGCATCGTGGTGGACCCCTCCATGCTCTACACCGTACAGGTGACTGACGCAGCGCAGCTCGGCGCACAGATCGTGTATTCCACCGCGCAGACCGTATACGCCGCCGCCCGGGAAAGCAGCGAGATACACAACGCTGTAGACGCGCTGGTACGCAGCGGCTGTGATGTCATCATCAGCTATACAGCCTCCGCTGAAACCGTGGATTACTGCGAGCAGAAGGGCGTGAAAGTCATCGGCAGCCTGGACTACCGCGAGAACGCCGCGGATTACGAGAACCTGCTTCTGTACTTCTACTCCTGCCGCGACAGCTTCTATCTGGCGCAGTACAAGGAGATGGAGCAGGATTCATGGCAGCCGGAATCCTACCTCGGCTCCGTCGGAAACGGTGTTGTGCGTATCTCTGACGCGCTTCCTGCCGCAAAGGACGGCACCCAGGATATCATGAACAAGCTTATCCCCAAAGTGTCAAGCGGAAGCGCCTATATCTTCTCCGGGCAGCTCAAGGACGTGAACGGCTCCATCAAGCAGCGCGAAGACGAAGCAATGACCACCAGCGATATCCTTGCCGTCAACTGGTATGTAGAAGGCGTGGACCTTTCGCTGGATACGTTCATTGTGTCCAAGGATACTCCCACGGCTCACGAGCTTGTGATAAAAAAGTAAACAAACCGGGGCGGAATTAAGTTCCGCCCCTTTTCCTATCGTATCTCCAGGTCCTCCAGCAGGCGGTTCACCTCGGAGATACCGCGCAGGCGTATCCCCTCGGCAAGCTTCGCCGCGTCCGCCGGGTTTATTTCCTCCATCGGGGTGGAGTATACCTCCAGCGGCTCCTCCTCGCCGTCCCGGAAAAGCGCCGGCACGCCGTTGTATTCCCTGACGATATAGCAGGAAACCTCCGCTGCGGTCTGTTCCGCCGCTTCAATGACCTTGCCGCCTATCCCGGCAACATATGCAGTACTTCCGCCTAAAAGGGCAAGCGCTGCCAGTCCTCCTATCATTCTTCCATAAAGTGACATATTATCCCTCCCGGAAGCGGCAGAAAACACGCCGCTTTTTTCTTTTGTCGTGAATAGTATTGCGCTTTTCCGCGGAATTATCCGCTTTGTCCGGCTGCGGCGCAAAAAAAACCGGATAAGCGAAAAAAATCGCCTCAGATACTTGTATTTTACGAGAAAAAATGCTACAATAAATAGTGTATAACTTTTGGGCGGCACAGCATGTGAATTTCCGCCGCCCTATTCCGCACAGGAGGCGTGCATGAACGAGCATATCGACTATCTCCGGGACAAGGCAAACCGTCTTTCCCTCAGCCCCGGCGTCTATCTGATGAAGGACAAGACCGGGAAGATAATCTATGTCGGCAAGGCAAAGGCGCTCAAGAACCGCGTGACCTCCTATTTCCGGCACGACGCCAACCACAACGCAAAGACACTGAAGCTGATCGACAACATCGTGGATTTCGACTTCATCGTCTGCCCGAGCGAACTGGACGCGCTTGTGCTGGAATGCAGCCTGATAAAGCTGCACAAGCCGAAATACAACATTCTGCTCAAGGACGACAAGGGGTATAACTACATCAAGGTGAGCAAGGGAGCCTATCCGCGGATATCCTACGCCCTCAACACCAACGACCCCGACGCCGACTACATCGGTCCCTTCACCAGCGGATTCACCGTAAAACAGGCGGTGGAGGAGGTCAACACCATCTTCATGCTGCCCACCTGCAACCGCAGGTTCCCGATGGATTTCGGCAGGGAGCGCCCCTGCCTCAACATGCACATCAAGAAGTGCATGGGCGTCTGCCGCGGAAAGATATCCTCGGAAGAATACAGGAAGATCGTTGACGAAGCGCTGGATTACCTCCGCACCGGAAGCCAGAAATCCGTCGATCAGCTCACCGAGGAGATGAACGAAGCCGCCGAGAACCTGGAATTCGAGAAAGCCGCGAAGATACGCGACCGTATCCAGGCGATAACCCGGCTCAGGAACTCCCAGAAGATATTCGACTACAAGACCGACGACTACGACATAGTCGCACTCGCCCAGAATGTAAGCCTTGCCAGCGTGGCGGTGGTGAAATACCGCGGCGGAAGGCTCATCGACAAGGAGAATTTCTTCATCGGCGACGAATACGACCCGGGTACCATGCGCAGGGACTTTCTGCTGAGCTACTACCCCGACCGGGAGGATATCCCTAAGGAAATCTACATCGACGAGGAATTCGACGATATGGAGCTTGTCACTCAGCTTCTGCGCGAAAAGGCAGGGCACGCGGTGAAATTCATCGTGCCGCAGCGCGGTCAGGGCATGGCGCAGATAGTTCTCGCCAAGAACAACGCGAGTGAATACCTCGCGCTGCGCGTTGGCAGGACCGCCAGGGAAATAAACGCCCTCGAGGACCTGCGCGACCTGCTGGGACTGGACAAGATACCGCTCATAATCGAGAGCTACGATATGTCCAACTTCGGCGAGGACGGACGCGTCGGCGGCATGATAGTCTACCGCAACGGACGGCCTTTCAAGCCGGGCTACCGCAGGTTCAACATCAAGGACGTCGTGGGAATAAACGACTACGCCAGCATGCAGGAAGTACTGCGGCGGCGCATGCAGCGCTACCTCGACGGGGACGAAAGCTTCATGCCGCTCCCGGATCTGATACTGCTGGACGGCGGTCAGGGTCATGTCGCGGCGGTTTCGGAGGTGTTCGCACAGATGGGGATAGACGTCCCACTGTTCGGACTTGTCAAGGACAGCAAGCACCGCACCCGTGCGATAGCCAGGGAGGGCGGCGAGATAGCGATAAGCGCCAACAAGCCGCTGTTCAAGCTGCTCACCAATATCCAGGACGAGGTGCACCGCTATTCGATAACATTTCAGCGCGTGAAGCACAAGCAAAAGACCTACGCCCTTGAGCTGACGGAAGTCCCCGGGATAGGCCAGGCAAAGGCACAGGCGCTGATGAAGGCGTTCAAGACCAGGCAGGAATTGAAAAACGCCGCCCCGGAGGAACTCCGGACGGCGGCAAAAATAAGCATAGAAAAGGCTCAGGAGCTGCACCAGTTCATTCAGGAGCGGTTCTGAGCCGGGGAGAAACATATGAGAGTAATTACCGGAACGGCGCGCGGAAGAAAGCTCGTCACCGTCGAGGGCACGGAGGTAGTCCGCCCGACGACCGACGGCGTTAAAGAAGCAATATTCAGCGCCATTCAGTTTGAGATAGAGGGCAGGACGGTGCTCGACCTGTTCGCAGGAAGCGGACAGCTGGGAATCGAGGCGCTCAGCCGCGGCGCTAAGGAAGTCTATTTCATCGACAGCGCGGCGGTTTCCATCAGGGCGGTGCGCGAGAATCTGAAAAGCACCGGGCTGGAAGCTAACGCGAGAGTGGTGAACATGCCGTTCTCCGCATTCCTGAAAAGCACCCGGGCGACTTTCGACATAGCGATACTCGATCCGCCGTACAACTACAAGATAATCCAGAAGGCGCTGCCGAATCTGGTGGAGAAGATGTCCGAAAACGGCGTGATAATCTGCGAGCACGAGAAGGAATGCGTACTCCCCCACGACATCGGCAGATTCGAGATAGTGAAGGTGCTGCGGCACTCCCGTACCTCCGTCACGATATACCGCCCCAGGCAGGAAGCCGAGGACGACCCCGGAAAGGAGCAGTCCGAATGAAAACGGCGATATATCCGGGCAGTTTCGACCCCGTGACGAACGGTCACCTTGACATAATCCAGCGTGCGTCGAAGATGTTCGACAAGCTGGTGGTGGTAGTACTTATCAATCCCCTCAAGACCTACAGCTTCAGCATGAACGAGCGCTGCGAGTTTCTGAAGGAAGCTACAAGGGATATCCCCAACGTGGAGATAGCAAGCTTCGACGGACTGCTGGCGGATTACTTCAACCAGCGGCAGGACGTTGACGTGATAGTAAAGGGCATTCGCGCAACGACGGATTTCGAATACGAATTCCAGATGGCGCATACGAACAAGGATCTCAATCCCCGGGCGGAAACGGTGTTCATTCCGGCAAGCCTGAAAACGACGTTCGTTTCCTCAAGCATGGTGAAGCAGGTCGCGATGTTCAACGGCGACCTCAGCAAATACGTCCCCTCGTGCATTCACGAGCAGATACGCACCAGGCTGACCCAGGATTTCGACGCCGCAAGGGAGCTTGCGCAAAAGAAGTATAAGAATAAGGGAATCACTGATTAAATCACGCCTAGCGGCTTGTCGCATATCTTGCTTGCATCTTTTCCGCCATCTTGCACAATTCGTTCTAGCAAGGCGGCAGCCTTGCGTCGTCCTCATTGTACAATCTGACGAAAAACCTGACGTCGCAATATACGCGCCAGATTTAATCAGTGCTTCCCAAGGAAAACCGCTGAATCAATCTCAGGAAAGGAAAATGATATCATGGAATACAGTCTGTTAGATCTCATCTCAATGCTTGACGAGGTAGTCAGGAAGGCGGCGCCGGTACCGTTCAGCAAGAAGAGCCTTGTAGACGCTTCTGAAATAGACGAGATCGCCACGGAAATGCGGCTTGTCCTCCCCCGGGAGATACAGCAGGCACAGAACATTGTTGCCGACAAGAACCGCATAATCAGCGACGCCAAGAAGGAAGCGGAGGAGATAATCCGCAAGGCGGAGCAGCAGCGCAGCGCGCTCATCGACCAGAACTCCATTCTCCAGGAGGCGCGCCGCAGAGCCACCGAGGAGATCGGCGCAGCCCAGAAGCGCTCCGCGCTCATCAGGAATTCCACGCAGGATTTCACAGACAAAATGCTTTCCCGCGTTGAGGAGCTCATGGTCAAGGACGTGAACGAACTGAGGATCCTTCGCAAGACCCTCTCCAGCGGCACGGAATTACAGCAGAAGCCGCAGCTTCCGCAGCAGGCTCAGGCGCAGCAGCCCGAGCAGCCGAAAAAGTAACACAGAACGCAGAATCCCCCGGCAGTCCGAAAACTGCCGGGGGCATTTTTATTGGGGGAACCTCTAAAAACCGGTTTGAAAAGGGAAAATGGGTAGAGTGCGCCGAATGCGATGAAAGCCGACGAAGTAAGGCTGTATGCCTTACGAGGAGGTTTGAAGAAGCAGGCGGTGTACTATACCCATTTTCCCTCAAACAAGGTTTTTAGAGGTGACCTTGGATCAGTTGTACTGATTCTTCTGCATTACGTTGGTGTAGACCTTCTCCATGTCCGGCTCAATTCCCTTTGCCTTGAACAGCTCGGTCACCGTCACGAACTTGTATCCCTGCTTCTGAAGCTCCGGAATGATGGTGTCCAGCGCCTCCACAGTCATGGAGTTGCCCTCTGCGTCGTGCAGCAGGATTATGTCGCCGTCCTTTGCCTGCTTGAGGATCATTCGCGCACGCATTTCAGCGGTCACTCTGTCCTCCCAGTCGTTCGCGCCTATTCCGGCGATGAACGGAACGTCGATGTTGTCGAACATGATCTGATGAACCGCGATGTACGGCGGACGGAAGAACTTCGTGTGCTCCCCGGTTATCTCATACACCTTTCCGTCGGTGTAGTCGTATTCCGCCTTTATCTCCTCCGCGGAAAGCTCCGTCATATTGCTGTGGGTGCGGCTGTGATTGTCGATCTCGCAGCCCAGGTCATACGCGCGCTTCACTGCCTTCGCGCTCTCGTCGTCAATATTATTGCCGACGAGGAAGAACGACGCAACAATGCCATACTTCTCCAGCTTGTCGATCACTTCGTTCGTCGTGGTGGAATTCGGTCCGTCGTCGAACGTAAGCGCGATGTACTTAACTTCCTCGCTCATCTCTGTTTCCTCCGTTGTGGGATCGGCACTTCCGGCGGTATCCGGCACAGCTTCCTCGCCGGAGCCGCTGTCGGCGGTTCCGGCGGCGATGTCCGCAGTCACCTCGGATATCACCTCGCCGACCTTGTCCGTAACGCTGCCGCTCCCGGAAGGCGACCCGGCGCACGCCGTCAGCATGGACACCGCCGTCAGCGCCGCCAGGATACCCTTAATTATCATCGTTTTCTTCACCTGGCGCCTTACTTTACAACGATGTTGACCAGCTTGTTCGGGACGGCGATCTTCTTGACGATGGTCTTGCCGTCTGTCAGCGCCTTTACCTCCGGCAGGTCGAGAGCCAGCTTCTCCAGCCCTTCCTTGTCGCAGTTCACGGGAGCGCTGAAGCGTGCCTTTACCTTGCCGTTGACCTGAACAACGATCTCTACGCTGTCCTCAACACACAGCTTCTCGTCGTACTCTACCCACTTCTGCTCGTTGAGCACGCCCTCGTAGCCCATTACCTGGTACAGTTCCTCGGTGATGTGCGGAGCGAACGGGTTCAGCAGTATCAGCAGGGTTCTGTAGTCCGCCCGGGTAAGGGAGCCTGCCGCGTCTATCTCGTTGAGAAGTCCCATCATTGTTGCGATGGCGGTATTGAACTTCAGCGTTTCGATGTCCTCGCTGACCTTCTTTATAGTCTTGTGCATGGAAGCGCGCAGCTTGTCGCTGTACTCGTCGCCGGGCACTACCTTATCCTGCATTGCCCATACTCTGTCGAGGAAGCGCTTGCAGCCCTTGATTCCGTTCTCCTGCCAGGGAGCTGCCTTCTCGAAGTCGCCGACGAACATCTCGTACAGACGGAGGGTATCCGCGCCAAACTCCCTGACCACATCATCAGGATTTACGACATTGCCCTTGGACTTTGACATCTTGGTGAACTCGCCGGGACGCTCGGGATCCTTGCCGAGGATCATTCCGTGGGAGGTACGCTTCATATACGGCTCCTTGCAGGGAACTACGCCCTGGTCGTACAGGAACTTGTGCCAGAAGCGGCTGTACAGCAGGTGAAGCGTAGTGTGCTCCATACCGCCGTTGTACCAGTCGACCGGCATCCAGTACTTGAGCGCTTCCCTGGAAGCAAGCTCCTTGTCGTTATGCGGATCGCAGTAGCGCAGGAAGTACCAGCTGGAGCCAGCCCACTGGGGCATGGTGTCGGTTTCGCGCTTTGCCGGACCGCCGCAGCACGGGCAGGTGGTGTTGATGAAGCTCTCCAGCGTAGACAGCGGGCTTTCTCCGGTGTCTGTGGGCATGTAGCTGTCAACCTCCGGCAGCCTGAGAGGAAGCTCGCTCTCGGGGAGCGCTACCCAGCCGCACTTCTCGCAGTTGACAACGGGAATAGGCTCGCCCCAGTATCTCTGACGGGAGAATACCCAGTCACGCAGCTTGTAGTTGACCTTCTCGCGGCCCTTGCCGTTTGCTGTGAGCCACTCCTTGATCTTTACCTTTGCGTCCTCAACGGAAAGTCCGTTCAGGAACTCGGAGTTCACCATAACGCCGGTAGCGCAGTCGGTGAAGGCTTCCTTCTGAACATCCTCGCCGCCCTTTACTACCTCGATGATGGGCAGGCTGAATACCTTGGCGAACTCCCAGTCACGGGTATCGTGCGCCGGAACCGCCATGATTGCACCGGTGCCGTAGGTCATCAGAACATAGTCAGAAATGAAGATCGGAATCTCCTTGCCGTTTACGGGATTAATCGCGCGGACGCCCTCCAGCTTTACGCCGGTCTTGTCCTTGTTCATCTCGGTGCGGTCGAAGTCGGACTTGCGCGCAGCCGCCGCCTGGTATTCGCGGATAGCGTCCATATTCTGGAGCTTGTCAGCCCACTTCTCAATGATGGGGTGCTCCGGAGAGATTACCATATAAGTCGCGCCGAACAGGGTGTCAGGGCGTGTGGTGTATACGGTCAGCATGTCGCCGGAAGTGGTGGTGAAATCCACCTCGGCGCCGGTGGATCTGCCGATCCAGTTCTTCTGCGCAGTCTTTATCTTCTCGAAATAGTCAACGCTGTCGAGATCGTCGATGAGCCTCTGGGCATATTCGGTTATCTTGAGCATCCACTGGCTCTTGACCTTGTGGACAACCTCGCCGCCGCAGCGCTCGCAGACGCCGTTTACGACCTCCTCGTTAGCCAGTACGACCTTACAGGAGGTGCACCAGTTCACGTTCATTTCCTTCTTATAGGCAAGACCTGCCTTGAACAGCTTGAGGAATATCCACTGCGTCCACTTGAAGTAGTCGGGATCGGTGGTGTTTATCTCCCTGTCCCAGTCAAAGGAAAGACCCAGGGACTTGAGCTGTGCCTTGAAGCGTTCAACATTGTTCTTTGTTACGATAGCCGGGTGGATCTTGTTCTTGATGGCGAAGTTCTCTGTGGGCAGACCGAATGCGTCCCAGCCCATCGGGAACAGCACGTTATAGCCCTGGAGTCTGCGCTTTCTGGACACGATATCCATAGCGGTGTAGGGACGGGGGTGACCGATGTGGAGTCCCTGTCCGGAGGGGTAGGGGAACTCTACCAGTGCGTAGAACTTCGGTCTGGAATAGTCGTTTTCAGCGTGGAACGTCTTGTGCTCGTCCCAATATTTCTGCCACTTGCTTTCAATGGCGGTAAAATCGTAACCCATTTTTTTGATGTCCTTTCGTGGGGTATTGATGATAATATTTTTACAATACTATATTATACTATAATTCCGCTCACTTGTCAATCATTATGCGCAAAAAAGCCGTTATCCAGTGCTATTCAGTGAAATGCTCCGCCGCGCGGTCCAGCGCCGCGGAAAGATATTCCGGCTTCTGATTCATGCGGTGTCCGCTGCCCTCAATGCACAGGCGCTGCATCTCCGGGTTCAGCCGCAGGAATTCCTCCGTGTCCTTACGGGCGACGAGTTCGTCGCTTCCGGCGTACACCGCGAGTATGTCCGGAGTATTCCAGGCGGCGCAATGGCGCACCTCGTTAAGCTCCAGTAGTTTCCCGTAGAAGCTGTAGGGGATATTCAGCTCCCGGCTCATCTTAACGTGGAATCCGCTGCTTTCCGCCTGCTCCAGTGTGAATCCCGGCTGGAACAGCTGCATGCACCGCAGGAGAGAATCCGCCATGTTCACCGCCGGAACCCTCAGCACTATCCTCCGGAAAGGATCTCCGTAAAGCTCGATACGGCGCAGCAGCAGCGCTCCGCCGAAGCTTGTGCCGAACGCATATTCCGCCGAAAGCTCCTTTTCCACCGTCATTATCTCGGATATGCAGTTCTCCGGGGACAGCCGGGATTCCGGCTCGGTGCGCTCTCCGTGGCAGGGAAGATCCGGCGCCGCCACCCGGAATCCCACCGGGCACAGTCGCTCCGCAAGCCCCTCTATCGCCAGGCTGTCCTTGCTGCCGCCGAATCCGTGGACGGCAAGCACCGTGCGACTGAATCCCCCGTCCGTGTATACCTTCACCGGAATATCTCCGATGTGAATAACCTCGTTATGCATACTTACCTCCAAAAAAACGGGAGGGACGCGCCCTCCCGGTATATCACTTTTCCAGCGGAGCGACCCCGGCGGAGTTATCCTCTGCGCCCTGCTCCGGTGCCTTTTCCTGCCCGTCGTGGGATTCCTTCGCATGCTCCATCTCATCTACGCGCTGCTGCTGTTTCTCTATCGCGGCGTCCCTCTTGCGCCTGATGTCGTCGAGGTCCGCAAACCACAGTTTCTCAAAATCGACTATCGGCATGGGCTTGGCAAAATAGTATCCCTGCACCATCGCACAGTGGATCTCCGTCAGGAATTCCACCTGCTCCTTCGTTTCAACGCCCTCGGAGATCACGTCCATGTCAAGGTTGTTGGCAAGGTCCACAACAGTGGAGATTACAGCGCGTCCCTTGCGCGTATTCATGGTGTCGCTGAAGAATTCCTTGTCGATCTTCACGACGTCCACTGGCATATCCTTCAGCATGTTCAGCGAGGAATAGCCGGAGCCGAAGTCGTCCAGGGAAAGCTTGAAGCCTATCTCGTGCAGCTTGTGCATTATCTTGAGCAGCTTCTCCGAATTCTCGGTGAACACGCTCTCGGTAAGCTCCAGTTCGATGTATTCATACGGGATATCGTACTTGTCCACGATCTCGCGCAGGCGCCAGATATAGTCGTCGTAATTCAGGTGCAGCCGCGACTGGTTGACGGAAACCACCACCGGCTTCTTTCCATCATCTATCCAGCGGCGCATCGTGCGGCAGACTTCCTCCAAAATGAAGAAATCCAGCTCGACAACGAATCCGTTCTTTTCGGCTATCGGAATGAAATCCCCGGGGGAGATGAAGCCGAAATCCTTGCTGTTCCAGCGGATAAGCGCCTCGGCGCCCTCGATATTGCGCGAACGCAGCCCGTACTTCGGCTGGAGGTAACACTGGAATTCGTGCCGCTCCAGTGCAGCCGGCATGATGTTTTCGTAGTCCTTCTCGCGCAGCGCACGGTCGCGGATAGACCCGTCATAGAACGCTATCGAAGAATAGTGCGTGCCCTTTAGAGTGCTCTTAGCTATCTTGCAGCGGTCAATGGCGGAGTTTATATCCACCTCGCCGTGATGGCTCTCATGAATGCACTGATTCAGTCTGCAAACTCCGGCGCTGAACACTACCGGGTATTTCACGAACAGGCTGTTGCGCCGGTCGAACTCGGCGAATATGCTGTTCAGCCGCGATGTGAGCTCAACATCGGTGCCGTTCTTTATCGTCAGGACGAAATTATCGTCTGACATACGGGCGAACACCTCTTCGCCCTCAAGATGGTCGGAGATCGTCTTGTGAAGGCGCTCCAGCATTCTGTTGCCCTCTTCATATCCCAGGCGGTCGTTGACGTACTTGAACTTGTCGATATCAAACAGCGCGATCGCCCAGTTCTCCGCGTTGGTCTTTTTCAGTATCTTCCGTGTGTCCTCGAAATATTTGCGCTTGCTTCTGCCGCCGGTGAGCGAATCAATGTCAGCCACCCTGCGCGAACGGAATGCCATGGTACATACCACAACAAAAACCGCAGCCAGTACGGCGATCACACCGGAAACTATCCAGACGAGATAATCACTGAAGAAATCCCCGGAATCCACTCCGCCGCCGTTCCCGAGCATAGCGGAATACGTGTTGACCAATGCGGAATTCGTGCTCATGACCACCAGTGATTTTCCTATTATGCCGGCAAGATCCTTTTCAGAATCCGGCATGGCGATGCACTCGACGTGAAGGGTGCTCCGAACGTCCACTATATCAAGGTCGCTGTAATCGCCGCTCAGCGCATAGATCAGATCATAGGCGCTGGCATATGCCAGATCTGCATCTCCGTTTTTTACTGCGTCAAGGCAGAGTCTTTCATCACTGTATCGAACCTGCGGCGCATTCGGGTACACGGTGGAAAGGTATACACTGATATCCTCGTCGGAGATCGGAATTGCAATCCTTGAGCGTTCGCTGATGGAAGCCCCGACCTTCCCTGCCGCGGCAACCGGCGTTTTGGAATATGGCGCAGACACCCTGATCCCGGAGAACTGCGCCACAGAAGCGGAGTTCACTCCGCCGCATATCGCCTGTACTTCGCCCGCCTTCATTGCGGAAACGCAATCCTTTATGCTGTCATAGGGCACCAGCCTGATCTCCATGCCGGCTATTTCCCCGAGCTGATTCATCGTTTCAGCCAGGGCGCCGGTCACGGTGTTTCCGTCCACTTGATCAAGCATGCTGGACTGAATATTCACGCCGATGGTGAGCTTCTTGTTATTTGTCACATAATATTTCTCGGATTCAGTGTAGGCATAGCGCTGTCCGCCGAATCTGGAAACGTATTTTTCGTACATGTTGGAGCTGAAGCTGCTGTCGGACATCATGATACCACCCACAGCCTCGTCCAGTTCGTCCAGGATATCCTTAGAATTCTCGGTCCCCATGAAGTAGCATTCCGCCGTGGACATCTGACATACGATAACGTCGTCCGACCAGCTGCGGAAACAACACTTGGCAACCGCATCAATCTTACCGGAGTTGAAATCCGAGTGCATCTGCTCCTCGGTATTGTATGCAACGAATTCTGCCTGGCGCAGCCCCGGAGTCAGGAACTCCCCGTTCGGGAAGAACATGCCCTGGTCCTCTGCGAGGTAGCCTATGCGCTTTGTGCGCAGGCTCTCCAGGTCGGAATAGGTCACGCTGCTGTCCTTGTGCACATACACCGCGGAGAACTTTGTCATCAGTGAAAAGCTGCTGAGGTAGAGTTCGCCATCGTAGCCCTGCTCCGCCATCAGGCTCTTCCATGACGAAAGCTCCTGCTCCGTCACGCAGGGGATTATATCCACTTCGCCGGCGGCGAGCTTCTTCGCAAGCTCCGGCTCCGTCGCGCTCACATACTGGTATGTATCGCCGGTGCGCTTTCCGATCTCGCGGAAGTAATCCGCCGCAAAGCCCGTGGCGTTCGTTCCGTTGACCGAAATACCGAAATCCGCATTTGCACCGACCCTGACCGTCGTTCCCTCCGCCATGGCAGGCACGGGGAATGCTGCCAGCGCGACCATCAGCGCTGCCAGCAGCGGCAGGAGTCTGTTACGGATCCGCCGTGCCAGCCATGCAGTGCATGATCTGTCCGACCATTCCTGTGAACACCTTTTATTCATGAAGCACCTCCGGGTTCATTAGATAACTGGCTGAACCAGCCTCCACGCCCATCTCAATATTTACCAATCAATTCTGCACCATTTACATACATTATATCAAATTATCTTCCACAATTCAAGAGTATTGTAACAATTTTTCATTGGAGAGCAATAATCTATGTATTATTTTGTTGGATTTGCACAAGAAACTTGACACGGCGTTACAAATGTGATATACTATATTTGCAATCTTCCATAGAATTTGGTCATTTTAACGGGGAATCTGACATCAGATTATGTTCAGAGCCGCCAGGACATTCTGTGAATTGCGCAGGGATCAGACAGGAATCGCCATTATACGACATTCTTCCGATTTCCCGGAACAGCAACGCTTATTTTAAAGGAGAGCTTTTACATGAACTGGTTTGAAAACGCAGTATTCTACCACATCTACCCCATCGGATACTTCGGCTGCCCCCGGCAGAACGATTTCACATCGGAGCCAACTCACAAGATACTCCGTGTGATCGACGATATTCCTCACATAAAGGAACTGGGCTGCAGCGCCGTTTACTTCGGACCGGTATTCGAAAGCTCCGCCCACGGCTACGACACCGCAGACTACACCAGGATCGACCGCCGGCTCGGCACCAACGAGGATTTCAAGAAGGTATGCGACGCGCTCCACGAGAACGGCATTAGAGTAGTCCTGGACGGCGTATTCAACCATGTCGGCCGCGACTTCTGGGCTTTCAGGGACGTCCGCGAGAACAAGCTCGGCAGCGCCAGGAAGGACTGGTTCCATGTGCGCGAAGGCAACGACGGATACAATGACGGATTCTGGTACGAGGGCTGGGAGGGTCACTACGAGCTGGTGAAGCTGAACCTCTACAATCCCGAGGTCAAGCAGTACCTCAAGGACTGCATAACCGGCTGGAAGAACGAATTCGGCATCGACGGACTCCGCCTGGACGTTGCATACTGCCTGGATCTGAACTTCCTTAAAGAGCTGCACGGTCACTGCAAGTGGCTGTCAGAGGATTTCTTCCTGCTTGGCGAAACGCTCCACGGCGACTACAACAAGTGGATGAATCCCGAAATGCTGGACAGCGTGACCAACTACGAGTGCTACAAGGGGCTGTTCTCAAGCTTCAACGACATGAATATGTTTGAGATCGCGCACTCCATCAACCGTCAGTTCGGCAGCGAGAACTGGTGCCTGTACAGAGGAAAGCACCTCTACACCTTCGTTGACAACCACGATGTGAACCGCATAGCCTCCATGCTCAGGACCAAGGAGCACCTCAAGGATATCTACACGCTGATGTTCATGATGCCGGGAATCCCTGCGGTGTACTATGGCAGCGAATTCGGCGTGACCGGTGACAAGAACCAGGGCGGCGACGACCAGCTCCGTCCGGAATTTGACCTCGAAAAGATGAAGTCCGAGGGAATATGCGACCTCACTGCCCACATAAAGGCGCTCGCCGATATCCAGAAGAACCACCCGGCTGCTTCCCAGGGCGACTACAAGCAGGTCCAGCTCACCAACCGCCAGTACGCATTCTCGCGCAGCACGGACGGCGAGACCCTGCTGACAGTCATCAATGCGGACGCAAATCCGTTTACTTTCAATCTGAACATGGGCGGCGCTAAGGAGGACCTCCTAACCGGCGAAACCATGGAGCTTGGCGGACTCACACTCCCGGGCTTCACGAGCGCTGTGTTCAAGGTTTAATTCGGAATTCGGAATTCGGAATCAATGTGTCCCACTTCGTGGGACCTTATCTGAAATAACAAACAGGACGAAAGATAATCTTTCGTCCTGTTGTGTTTTAAATGTCCGCGTCAGCGGACACCGAAATTCCGCATTCCGAATTACGCATTCTGAATTATCTCTCAGCTCAGGTACTCGCCGCTGTATTCCAGCAGGGTCACGCTCTCCACGCCCTCAACCGCATTGAATCTGCTGAGGTAGGCGGTGTCGTTCTTCTTTATCTTGACCTCGATTGTAAGCTCCACCTGGTCGCCGGTCTGGGTCTTGTTCTTCAGACGGTACTTTATACCGTTGAGGATTCCGGTGACGTTCATCTCACTTGCCGCCTTGTAGCGCAGGATAAGCAGGTAGCTTTTCTTCTCCTTGCGGCAGATGGTGATGAGTATGTACAGCACCGCGATTATCGCCGTGCCGAGAAGCGCCACCCAGTAAAGCTGCGCGCCTGCGGTAATACCCGCCGCGATTCCCCAGAAGAGAAAGCCTATATCCAGCGGATCCTTCACCGCCGCGCGGAATCTGACGATGGACAGCGCGCCCACCATACCCAGCGACAGCACCACGTTGGAGCTTATCGTCATGATGATGAACGAGGTGACCACTGTCGTCAGTATAACCAGGATATTGAAGTTCTCGTTATAGATAACGCTGCGGTTGAAGAAACGGTACACAAGGTAGATAACCGCGCCGCACACCGCCGACGTCAGCAGCGTGACAAGTATCGTCTGTATCGAGATCACATTTGTGAGATCTGCGCTTCCGCCAAGGACTGTGAGCGCGTCAGCGAGCTTGGATCCGCTCGCGAGGAACTGGTCAACCATAGGATTTTACCTCCAGCATTCTGTCTGTACAGATTATGTATTTTGATACCGGCTGCATGGGCGCATTCAGACATTGCAGCGCAGCCTGTATACCATCAGGAATATAGTTATCGAACTTGACTTCGAGTATTATCTCCTTGTCATATATCCGGGTGTACTGCGCCTCCGGGGCGAACATGTCCAGCGTGTTGAAGCAGGCGGACAGCTTCCGGTCGAAGGTTATACGCACATGCCCGAACGGATACACCAGCGCCTCGCGCTGGTAATCCACGATGATGCGCGGACGGAGCTTCAGCGTGCGGTCGGTGCGGTAGAATTCCCCGAACACGTCCTCCTCACCGTCCTGCTCCGCCATGAATGAGCAATCCCCCAGGAGCAGCGCGCGGTACTGCTCGTCCGTGAGCTTCCTGGACAGCTTGGAAACGTAACTGATATCCTTGTGCTTGCTCTCCAGGCTGACGAAGGACGGATCCAGGTCATAGGCGCGGATACGGAACTTTCTGCGCACCTCTGCGCCGTTCAGCTTCTGCCAGTATCCGGAATTATACACATCGTCGAAATACAGACTGGTGACGCGATATCCGCCGTCCCGACCGTGCCCGTCCGGCGACATCAGCGGCAGCAGCCGGCTGCGCAGATACTGATAGGTCCCCTCGTTGATGATGTATTTCAGCTCGTGCCGAAGATGTCTGCCGCCGGAAAGCACCGTCCGGTCGGGCGGCATGGTTATGGAATCCGGCGCATGTTTTTCCTGCCGGAAAAGACGGGTCAGTATCTCCGGCTCGCCGCCGCGAATACTGGAAGATTTAAGCAGCCGCACCAGCACACCTCCGCTCCTTAATACTGCAATAATAACAGTATAACAAATATTTCACACAAAAGCAAGACATATTTTGAAAAATTGCCGAAAAAACATTTCCGTGCACCCTCCGGGAAGGCTTATCAGCCCCGGATTTCAGTATATCTGACGGGATTTATACAATGCGTTATCGGCAAAGTGAAAAAATCGGGAAAATTTCAAAAACCCTTGACAACGGCTTTGTAATAGGGTATAATTAATTATTGTTGACAGCTGTGTGCGGAGAAGCTATATCTCCGGATAAAAACGCACAGCGATCTTACCAGAATTCAAAAAGGGGGTCTACTAAATGAAAAGAACTTATCAGCCCAAGAAGCTGCAGAGAAAGCATGAGCACGGCTTCATGAAGAGAATGGCTACCAAGAACGGCCGCAAGGTTCTCGCACGCCGCCGCGCAAAGGGCAGAAAAAAGCTGACCTACTGATCTGACTGCAATGTCTGAGTTTTCCAAAAAGTACATTGTGATCAAGAACAACCGCGATTTCACCTACCTCTTTAAAAAAGGGGACAGCATCGTCACCTTCGCCTTTGTCTGCTACGTCAGGGAAAGACGCGGACGCTGCAACCGCCTGGGCATCGTCACCGGGAAGAAGGTCGGAAACGCGGTCAAAAGAAACCGCTCGAGGCGGATCATCAGAGAAGCATTCCGCCTTTTCGAGCCGGTTCTTAAAGAAAAGACAAACAAGCGTTATGATTTCATCTTCGTCGCAAGAAGCAAGACTCCGGAGCTAAAATCCACGAAGATCTACTCCCTGATGATGAAGAACATTCTGTCAAAGCTGTCATGAAATATATTTTTCTTGGTATAATCAAGCTGTACAGACTTACGCTGTCAAAGATCTTACCGCCGTGCTGCCGCTACTATCCAAGCTGTTCCGAATACGGTCTTACCGCTATCCGGCGCTTTGGTGCGGTAAGGGGCGGTTATTTGACGTTATGGAGAATTATGCGGTGCAATCCCTACGGCGCCGGGGGTATCGACCCGGTTCCGCAGAAGTTCTGCTTCCACCCGGAGAAGCTCCCCATTCCTCCGGAGTTCGGAATGCCGGACGATGAGAGCACCGACTACCTCGGGGACATAAAGGACTCCTATAAGGACAACTGATCACGCGATCAACTGCGGCTACGCCGTGTTTCATATATACCATTCATTTGCCGCCGGGAACAACGCCCGGTCGGAGGAAACAGCAGCGCACACACCTCTCACACCACGCGCTGCGCAGTACGGACCCTGCAACGACAGCGGATCCGAAACGAAAGGACGTGGACACAATAGAGTTCCTGTACAGCATCATCGGCACACCTCTCGGTTATATCCTCTGGGGTATCTATGAGGTGATCTGCAAGAATACCGGCGCAAGCATAGGCGTTGCGATCCTGGTGTTCACTTTTATCGTAAAGCTGGCAATGCTTCCGCTTTCGATAAAGCAGCAGAAAAACACAGCAAAATCCGCCATTTTTGCCCCCAAGGTAAGGGAGATCCAGCAGAAATACAAGAACAACCAGGAAAAGCAGCAGGTCGAGCTTGCAAAGCTCCAGCAGCAGGGCTACAAGCCCATGGGCGGCTGCGGCACGATGGTGATCACCTTCCTGCTCCTGTTCGGCGTGCTGGACGTTGTATACAAGCCCATGACCCACATCAAGCACATGGACAACATCACCGCCACCATGCAGGAGTCCTACTACGTTTCCATGACGAAGATATTCGTGGACGAGTACGGCAATACTGAGGAGCTTGAGGGCGACGCCCTTGCAAAGCACGAGGATATCGTCCGTGACGCCAAGCAGATACTCGAATACTACAACGCGAACTGCCTGGCAGATGGCGAAGAGCCTGCCACCGAAGCAGTTTGGCAGAAGCTCGACAAGACCAGCAAGGACATGATGAAGAAGGTCATCACCTCCGCCACCGTCAGCGCAAGCAAGGCTGATGAGAACAAGGACAAGCTCTTTACAGAGAGCGACCTCTACTCCCTGACCAAGACCGAACAGGCTGAGCTGAACAATATCACTGACGAAACCGAAAAGACTGCATACACGAATGCCCACAGCTTCTCTAAGTACACGACAAGCGCTATTGACACAGTACAGCGCCAGTTCGGCACCGTAAAGTGCGTCGGCGGCAGCGACAGCCTGACGTATACCCAGGCTGCCACCCTCCAGAGGGAGCTTTACGTCATCAACCGTTACGGCGAGGTCGAGCAGACCGGCGATACCTCCGCATACGATTCCCTCAGCCCCACCGCAAAAAGCGACCTTTCAGAGCTTAACGACAGGCTCGAATTCCTGGGAATACCCCTCGGAAAGGACCCTGCAAGCGACCTCGGCTGGCCGATGATACTGATCCCGATCCTTGCGTTCATATTCTCCATGGCGCAGTCCATCATTTCCACCAAGACGATGGATATGAACAACCCCGGCACAAACAGCGGCTGCATGAAGGGCACAATGTTCATCATGCCGCTCTTCTCCATCGTCCTGGTATTCACGGTGCCTGCCGGCGCAGGCTTCTACTGGACGATAAGCTACTTCTTCGGCATACTCCAGACGCTGCTGCTCAACAAGCTGTATAACCCTGCAAAGCTCCGCGCTGAGGCAGAGGCAGAATACAACGAGCGTATGAAGCAGGAGGCAAAGGCCGAGAAGAAAAAGCGCCAGGAAGCCGATCTCGAAGCGGTTGCGGAATACAAGGGCGAGAAGCTCACACAGAAAGAGATAAACCGCAGAAAGCTCGCTGAAGCCAGAAAGGCAGACGCAGAGAAATACGGCGAGGAATACCACGAGGACGAGGACGACGATACCTGATAACAGGAGGGATCTCACATGAAAAAGGAATTCACAGCAAAGACACTTGACGAAGCAAAGGAAAGCGCAGCAGCAGAATTCGGCGTTTCCGTTGACGAGATAGAGTTCGATATTCTCGAGCAGCCCAGAAAGGGTCTGTTCGGAATGAAGGGCAATGCCAAGGTAATAGCTTCCTACGAAGCTCCGGCGGCTGAAAAGGCTCCTGCCACAGCGCAGGCTGAGGAATCCGCACCGGCTGAGGAGCCTGCTCCGGCTTCCTTTGAGGACGAGAACGAGAGCGCGGCTGTACCCGAGCTTCCCGCTGATTTCGACATTGAGAAGAGCGCCAAGGTACAGGCTGCGAAGAAGTACCTGACCGACGTTCTCCATGCGCTTGGTCTTGAGAACTTCCAGATCAACGCAATACGCCGTGATGGCAACATCGTTCTGGATATCACCGGCGACAAGCTGGGCGTGGTTATCGGCAGACGCGGCGAAACCCTGGACAGCCTTCAGTATCTGACTATCCTGGCAAGCAACCGCACCGAGGAATCCTACTGCCGTATCTCCATCGACTGCAACGGCTACCGCGACAAGCGCCGCGAAACCCTGGAATCCCTCGCCAAGAGAACTTCCGCCAAGGTAATCAAGCAGGGCAGGAAGATCGCACTGGAGCCGATGAATCCGTATGAGCGCCGCATAATCCACAGCTGCGTCGCTGAGATAGAGGGCGTTTCCAGCCATTCCACCGGCGTTGAGCCTTACAGAAAGGTAGTAATTTACGCCGACAAGCCGAAGTTCGACAACCGCCGTCCCAGACGCAGCGGCGACAGGAACGACCACGGCGAGCGCAGAGGCAGCGGCAATACAAGGAATTACCGCCAGTCCACCGGATTCTCTACCAGCTTTGAGCGCGAATACAAGCGCAGGACATACGAGCCGGACGAGAACGCCAATGCAGGCGAGTTCTCCAAGGAGACCGTTGACGCAGAGAAGAACGCAACTCTCTATGGCAAGATCGAGATCTGATATAAATAACTCGGGGGAGATAAAAATTATCTCCCCCTTATTCTTTTATGATAACAAAAACGGTGCCGAGTGGGCACCGTTATTTTTTTACTGGTGGGACGGGCGCTTGGATACGCACGCAATGGCTTCAGCAACTGCAATGTTAAGGTCAACGGTGCTCTGTCTGACCAGGGCGTTCAGCTTGGAAAACAGTTCGCCGTTGTGGGTGCTGACGTAGCGCGCAGGCAGCTTATTCAGCGCAAGCGCAGTCATGTCCTCCACACAGCGTTCGCACTTGCAGCAGTTCTCATTCTTGAGCATTTCTGTGAGTTTATCCTTGACGATACCTTCCATAATATTGACTAAAGCCATATAATTACCCCCGTTCATCTGAGCTGATATACTAATTTTACAACAAAAAGCCGGATTTGTCAATAGAACGTTATTTTTTTTTGCAATTTTCTGCAATACGGAATGCAAATGTATTTTACAGCGGCGCCTGCGAAAAATAATCCCAAAAGAAAAAGGAGAAGAACCATGAACATTTCAAACGAAGAATATGGCGAGCTGACAAAACAGCGATCCAACAACTCGAAAATGACCAGAACCATTCCCATGGCTTTTGTCGTGGGCGGACTCATATGCACCCTCGGCGAAGCGCTGCTCAACGTCTACGCAATGGCGGGGCTAAGCCGTGATGATTCCGCAGCGCTCACATCCATGACGCTGGTGTTCCTAAGTATCCTCTTCACGGGGCTGGAATGGTACGACCGTATCGCACAGCACGCCGGCGCAGGTACTCTGGTGCCAATCACCGGATTCGCAAACGCCGTCGCCTCCCCTGCGCTGGACTTCAAGAGCGAGGGCTACGTCCTCGGACTGGGAGCCAAGATGTTTGTCATCGCCGGTCCGGTAATCGTCTACGGAATCAGCGCTTCGGTGATTTACGGCATCATTTACTATATCGTGGGATTATTTATGAAGTGAGGGATATTATGAAATACTGCGAGGGAAGAACAATGTGCTTCCGGAAACCCTCCGTGCTTTCCTTTGCCTCGGTAGTTGGCAAGGCGGAGAACGATGGACCATACGGTGGGGAATTCGATGAAGTGATCGACGACAACAAGGGCGGCGCGGACACATGGGAGCAGGCGGAAGCGCTGTTCCAGCGGCGAGCGGTGAATCACGTCCTGCGCAAGGCAGATCTGACTCCGGACCGTATAGACCTGGTTATCGCCGGCGACCTGCTTAATCAGTGCGTGGGAAGCTCCTACGGGCTGAAGGACTACTTCATGCCATACCTGGGTATTTACGGCGCGTGCTCCACGTTCGCCGAGGGGCTTCTGCTGTCTGCGGCGCTGGTGAACGCCGGTTATATGGATACCGTGATCGCGAGCACATCATCGCACTACAGCACGGCGGAGCGGCAGTTCCGGTTTCCGCTGAACTACGGCGGCGTGCGTACTCCCACCTCCCAGTGGACCGCCACCGCCGCCGGAGCCGCGCTCGTTGGCTCCAGCGGAAAGCCGCCCTTTATACGCGCGGCGACCATCGGCAAGATAGAGGACATGGGAATAACCGACATGAACAACATGGGCGCGGCTATGGCAGGCGCCGCCTACGACACGCTGACTCGCCACATGAAGCACCGCGGAACTCACCCCCAGGACTATGACCTGATAATCACCGGCGACCTCGGGCAGGTTGGCAGCGATCTGCTCTACGACCTGTTCCAGCGCGACGGGGTGGACATGAAGTCCCACCACAGGGACTGCGGACTTATGCTGTACGACCGTACCATGCAGGACGTACACGCCGGAGGCTCCGGCTGCGGCTGCTCTGCCTCAATGATGTGCGGACATTTCCTTGGGCGCGTACAGTCCGGGGAGCTGAAGCGGATTCTCTACTGCGCCACCGGGGCGCTGATGTCCCCGACAATGGTGCAGCAGGGCGGAAGTATCCCGGGGATCGCGCACTGCGTGGAAATTTCATCGGAAGCAGGAGGTTAAAATGGATATGCTGCTTGAATATGTGTGGGCTTTCCTTATCGGCGGAGCATTCTGCGCGGTGGGACAGCTGCTGATAGACCTGACGAAGCTTACTCCGGCGAGAATACTGGTGAGCTACGTCGTCGCCGGAGTGATCCTCGGTGCGGTGGGCGTTTACGACCCACTGGTGGAGTTCGCCGGAGGCGGCGCAACGGTTCCGCTGACGGGATTCGGCAATCTTCTCGCAAAGGGCGTCCGGGAAGCCGTTGACGAAAAGGGACTTCTCGGCGCATTCACCGGCGGATTCACCTCCGCCGCTGCCGGAATTACTGCCGCTGTATTCTTCGGACTCATTGCCGCTTTATGCTTCAAAAGCGGCTCCAAAATCAACGAATAGGTCGGGCACGCCCGACAGCGTATACGACCAGGCGCACATCGAATTTATCGCATTGCCATACGACCAAAGGCTTGGCTCATAACACTATATACAGTAGTCGGGCACGCCTGACAGCGTATACGACCAGGCGCACATCGAATTTATCGCATTGCCATACGGCCAAAGGCTTGGATCATAACACTATATACAGTAGTCGGGCACACCCGACAGCGTATACGAGGAAAAGTACCTCGAATTGAATACGTTGTCACGCAAACAATGGCGTGGCTCATAACATTGTTTACAGGTAGCCGGGCATGACAGATACAAAAAAATCCCACCCCGTTTCCGGAGTGGGATTCTTATTAAGCGATTGCTTTCAGATCGTGATTATCTGAGTGCAGCCTGAGCAGCAGCCAGTCTAGCGATCGGAACACGGAACGGTGAGCAGGATACATAATCCAGACCGATCTCGTGGCAGAACTCAACAGATGTCGGGTCGCCGCCGTGCTCGCCGCAGATACCGCAGTGCATCTCGGGACGGGTCTTCTTACCAAGCTCGATAGCCATCTTCATGAGCTTGCCAACGCCAACCTGGTCGAGCTTTGCGAACGGATCGTTCTCGAAGATCTTAGCGTCATAGTAAGCGCCGAGGAACTTACCAGCGTCATCTCTGGAGAAGCCGTATGTCATCTGGGTCAGGTCGTTTGTACCGAAGCAGAAGAACTCAGCTTCCTTAGCGATGTCGTCAGCGGTCAGGGCAGCTCTCGGGATCTCGATCATGGTACCAACGGAGTACTTCAGATCGGTGCCGGAAGCAGCGATGATCTCGTCAGCGGTCTTTACAACGATGTCCTTAACGTACTTAAGCTCCTTAACCTCGCCAACCAGCGGGATCATGATCTCGGGAACGATGTTCCAGTCAGCGTGAGCCTTCTTTACGTTGATGGCAGCCTTGATTACGGCAGCTGTCTGCATCTTGGCGATCTCAGGGTAGGTAACAGCCAGACGGCAGCCACGGTGACCCATCATCGGGTTGAACTCGTGCAGGGAAGCAATGATGTTCTTGATGGTCTCAACGGACTTGCCCTGTGCCTTAGCCAGAGCCTCAATGTCAGCCTCTTCAGTGGGAACGAATTCGTGGAGAGGAGGATCGAGGAATCTGATGGTTACAGGGTTGCCCTCGAGTGCCTCGTACAGCTTCTCGAAGTCGCCCTGCTGCATCGGCTCGATCTTAGCCAGAGCAGCTTCTCTCTCTTCAACGGTATCGGAGCAGATCATCTCGCGGAATGCAGCGATTCTGTCTGCCTCGAAGAACATGTGCTCGGTACGGCACAGACCGATACCCTCAGCGCCCAGCTCTCTTGCCTTCTTAGCGTCAGCAGGAGTATCAGCGTTGGTTCTTACCTTGAGCTTTCTGTACTTGTCAGCCCAAGCCATTACACGGCCGAACTCGCCGGCGATGGAAGCGTCAACGGTCGGAATGATACCATCGTAGATGTTACCAGTTGTACCGTCGATGGAGATGAAGTCGCCCTCGTGGTAGGTCTTGCCTGCCAGCTCGAACTTCTTGTTCTCCTCGTCCATCTTGATGTCGCCGCAGCCGGATACGCAGCAGGTACCCATACCACGAGCAACAACGGCTGCGTGAGAGGTCATACCGCCGCGAACGGTCAGGATACCCTGAGCAACCTTCATACCTGTGATATCCTCAGGAGAAGTCTCCAGACGAACCAGAACTACCTTCTCGCCCTTTGCAGCCCATGCCTCAGCATCGTCAGCTGTGAACACGATCTTACCGCAGGCAGCTCCAGGAGAAGCGCCCAGACCCTTGCCTACCGGAGTAGCAGCCTTCAGAGCCTTGGAGTCGAACTGCGGGTGGAGCAGTGTGTCGAGGTTTCTGGGGTCGATCATCAGAACAGCTTCCTGCTCGGTCTTGTGGCCTTCGTCAACGAGGTCGCAAGCGATCTTCAGAGCAGCCTGAGCGGTTCTCTTACCGTTACGGCACTGGAGCATATAGAGCTTCTTGTTCTCAACGGTGAACTCCATATCCTGCATGTCGTGATAGTGGTTCTCGAGGGTGTCGCAAACCTTGATGAACTCTGCGTATGCCTCGGGGAACTCCTTCTCCATCTGAGCGATGGGCATAGGGGTACGAACACCGGCAACAACGTCCTCGCCCTGAGCGTTGATAAGGAACTCGCCCATGAGCTTCTTTTCGCCAGTAGCAGGGTCACGGGTGAACGCAACGCCAGTACCGGACTCGTTGTTCAGGTTACCGAATACCATCGGCATTACGTTTACTGCAGTACCCCAGGAATACGGAATATCATTATCTCTTCTGTATACGTTCGCACGTGGGTTGTCCCAGGAACGGAATACAGCTTCGATTGCTAATTTTAACTGAACAACCGGGTCAGACGGGAAGTCCTCACCTAACTGTTTTTTGTACTCAGCCTTGAACTGCTC
>OOCI01000042.1_pt1 | contig 112912 bp, 121 predicted proteins | sample 1671761 | NCBI WGS metagenome assembly OOCI01 (sample SAMN06348190, study PRJEB24527) | human gut metagenome | biome: human gut; feature: ankylosing spondylitis patient; material: feces | host: Homo sapiens | place: China | collected 2015-10
ACTATGAAAAAACTATATTATATATATACAAAAATTATTTGCATTCTAATTTGTTAAGATCATCCAATTCAGACTTGCTTATGGTCATATCTTGCGTCAAGCCAGATCTGTTTTGGTATGGAGCGTAATCGGTTTCTACTGTCTTAGCCTTCTGGGTAGAATCGTATTTCACCTCCGATTCGGTCCCTGTCAGATTTTGGTAGATAGAGCCGGAACTACTTTCGCTTACTTTAGACCATATCTTATTACCTACTCTTATAAAATTATCATAAATACCTTCGGCTGTTATAACACCATCTTGCTCTACGATATTAGGGCCCGATTTTTCTTTTAACAGATACGGGTGCCTAGTGTAAAAATAGTGTTCAAAATCATTCTCGGCATACGAAGGGTCATACCTATCCAAATAAAACAATTTTGATAAAAAAGGGTCGGTGCTGGTCATGCTATAATCAAACAACATCAACCTGTCTTTTCCAGATAAAGATAATTCTATTGATTTCAAAATATCAGGATCATCAGAAATAAGACCCAAAGATGGACCAGATTTGAAGTCAAGATACTTATAGGCATTATCATATAATTTTGTTTTATGGAGTTTGTTGTCAAGGTAATATTGGTATAAATCGAATAAGGATAATGGGTTTTCGCTATCTTGTTTTTTGTTCATGTACCGACTAAATTCCCGATCCACATCCGCGTAAGAAACATCAAGTACCACCGGGTGCCCAAACGCCATCCTGGTCATTATCATGTCCTCCGTGTTCTGAGAATCCATGAACGATCTGACGTATTTTTTAATGGAATCCATGAGCGTATTATTATCTACGTTCCGTACTTTCTCTTTATCCAAAACGCCGTTCTTAAAACAAGATTCAGGATATATTTTAGCAGGAAAGTGAGTTAGGTTGTGCTTGGCTAACACTGTTGATATTTGATACATCTCGTTAAGATCATCTTTGCTGATCCTTTGATATAGATTATCTCCTACCTTAAGCAATGAATGTTTCTCAAATGCTTCTACTGGGTCTATATTTGATTCAGAATAAACGATATTCAAATTATCCATATACTCCGGCAATAATCCAAAATAATAGTCTGTACTATCACCAAGAACATCATCAATAGAAGATGCCAACGTAGGAGCATAATTTACATCATTGTGCCTGGCCACATAAATATCAAGATCCAGCATCAAATTATCTATCTTATTCAAAGATTCTTCTGTGCCATCATAAGTTTCTGACGCCCCTATTATATCTATGCCAAACCACGTACAAGCCTCTTCTATATCCCATATCATGCTTCTTAAATCAGATTCGGTGTCAGCGTTAGCCCTATTTAAATAAGCTGATATACGAGCTCTTAGGAACTCTATTTTGCCAGGATTGTAATAAGACAGATCTTGTAGCTTAGACAAGGATCTTCTCTTGCCTTCTACCACATCATCCCCTTCTATGTTTATTACCGGAATCTTATTCGTAGATAAAAACTCATCAAACATAGATTCGGCAAATTCTTTATCAGAAACAAATTTCTCAACCAGTTCAGGATATGAGTTTCTCAACGATTCAAAAGCAGATGAAAATTCAGAAATTTTTTTTATGCCGGCTACTGTTTTACGCATAGCATAATAAAGCTCAGAAGGATTATATGGTACTTTTTTACCAAATTGGTTAAACACTCCCTCCTTGTAAACAATAGGACCATACTGATAGTCAACAGACATAAAATAATTATCTTTTTCCCTATCATGTTCGTTATTGGAATAATCCAATAACTTCCTCATGGATGTCGAAACTTCATTAAGAACAGAAGGATCAGATAAGATTCTACTTATCTCTGTTTCATTATACAAGCCTGATCTTCTTAAATTCTGCTCATTCAGTATCAAACTACCATCTACATAAAAATAATGAAGAATGATGTTGGATAATGATGGTGCCGTATAAACACCATAGGTAGATAAAAGAAAATCTCTTACATCCTTAACATCCTGATCCGTTAGAGGATCGGCAAAATAAGTTTGACGCTTCATATACGACAGCACGTCTTCTAAAAGAGGTTCACCATTGGAATCGGTATTAAACATCTCCCCTGGAGCCGGGTTATTCCAATGACCGTAATACGACAAAAAACCAGGAGTGTAAGCCTTAGCCCATACCTGAAGGGCCCGCTCGCTGTTTCCTAATAATTTTAAGGCACTTTCGTAAAGAACGGAAGGCTCCCCGTTAGGAGCCTTAACCCGTTTTATTTCATTTTCCTTTTTTTCTATCTGACATTTGACACCCATAATGATTAACTTTTTTGCAAAGTTAATTATAAAACCGACTTATACGATAACGGATCCCAAACTCCTTCTATATAAATCTCTGGAAAACTTAAACCGCCATCACGAAGAGTAGTAACTTTCAAACTGGGAATATTAAAAACAGTGCAAACATCACCAAACTCACGGCTCAACTTAATAGCATTTCCGCTGTTATCAGCTTCATAATAACAATAACAATAATTTTCATTAATGTTTGGATCATATTCGTACCAATATGTTAGATCCTGTATATGATCTTCTATATTACCAATTTTATTTTCACCTAATATAAAAATACCATTATTACTATGGTGATAAACTATAGATTCATAACCACCATGATTCCAATCACTATTAAACATTATATAACTTTCTTCGGAATCATTATCTTTTAATACAGGTCCTATATGTATATGAATTTTATTAAACTGACATACATAAGATCTTTTTCCTCCAAGCCTTTTTATATCCTCATTAGATAACTTATTATAACATCCTCCCACGAAATTATCCGCAGCATTAAAAAATCTCCTTCTCATACTCAACACTCTTTATTTAACTCATTTATCGAATCCGAATTATCAGAACCTTCTACGAGATTCTTATTCCTGTCTATCTCTTCCTGGCTCATGTTACTCATCATATTTTGTATTTTTCTACCAGATTGAGATAAAGAACGGATGAATGCGCTGGAACTTATCTTAACTCCAAGATCCGGTTTTGCCCTAAACGCTTCACCGGTACTGATATTATACAAATCATACACACCTGAGTTCATATAGAATTTATATATCCAGTTTCCACCAGCTTTTTTGTACCCTAATTTGGTTAACTCGACTACACTCATACCAAATTTAATGCCATTACGACCCATTATCTTCTCCGGTATAGGCTCTACCTTAGCCGGAACAGATGTATATGCTTCATCACCGCCGTACAGGAAATAAGGGGTTGTTACCCTTGATATGTGAGTAAGCGGTTCTTCGGATATACGAGGTTCGTCTTTTTCTATTTCTCCTTTTGTAGATCCAGGTAATTCGACATTTCCTTCAACTTCGACATTTGTTCTGGATTGTCCTTTGCCTTCTCCATCTCCCTTTTTATCGCCATCTTCCTCAGTGCGTACTGCACCGCCTTCTGCACTTCCTTCTTTTCCATCATTTAAAATATTATCTGATTCTGACTCTATAGACTCCACAACAGCATCATACTCTGGAATGCCACTAAGGAAATCTGCTACGTTATTCAAAAACTCTATTTTTTCCTCGTTTGTCATATCAAGGCTTTCCATAGGCTCCCATATGGCAGGCAAGTTATTTGATTCTATTGCAGTAGAAACATCTTCTACAGTTTGATTATCTACCGTAGGCAAAACTTCAGAAACCAAACTATTGATGTCAGATTCCATTTTTTCTACTTCCTCTTTTGTGCCATATTCTTTTAGGGTATCCATGCCATTGACTCTAAGAGAATAATTCAAAGCCTTGCTTGGAACAAAATTAATATATTTCAAAAAGTTTTTCAACTCTGATATAATTTGTTCGTCAGATCTTGGACCAACATAATCCGCTACTACCTGATCCGTTTGAGAACGAAGCCAAGAAACATATTCTTCTAAGGTCTTACCTCCCTTTTTAGAAGGAGTGGATATTTTATCACCTACTGTTCCTTTAGGTTCTAATCCCATTTCCTCCTTAAGGCTTTTAGGATTACCTCTCTCACGAAGAAACCTCAAATCACCTCCTACAATCTTCCTTGCTATAAAATCAAAAATATTAGCATAAGACGGCAATCCTTCTTTTTCTATATGAGATTCTATTTCGTTTAACATAAGAGAGAAGTTTTTCCTGGAGGTACGCTTCTTGCCAGGTAAGGACTGCGTAGCTTGTGTCGTAGGAGTCGGATGAGCTAATGGCGCCGGCTGAGTCCCCCGGGCAGCCCCTTCCCCTGGCATTTCCTCTTCATAAACTTCCACATCTTCTACCTTAGAAGTAACGGTCTTACCCTCATCAGAGAAAGGAAGATCATCCTCTATAAGCGATTTAGGCCTGGAAGATGATTTGCCAAACTGAATCCTGATCTTAGGAGCGACAAACATCTCACCTTCGAAATCTATTCCAGATTCTACTTCAGACGTCACAATGTCTTTCACGCTCCTACTTCCATCTTCTACCCACTTAACAACATCAGGAACCGTAGATAATTTTTCTATAGCCTCACGAGCTTTTCTAAGCCCTGAAATAGGATTCAAATACGATACTTGATACGAAGCCGGATCAAGGCCTAACTTGGTTAGATACGCATTAAGATCTTGTATATCATCTTGACCCATCTGTAACAATTCAGAGTCACCTGATTCAAGCAGCATATCTATAAAAGAAATCCATTTCTTTCCTTCCTCTGATTCCACAGAACGTAGACTAACCGGGAAAAGATAATTAAGACCGTTTTTGCCTTTGATGACAACTACCGGAACTCTTACATTTTTGTAATTATTCCCCTTGTCATTTAATATAGAATAAGCAAATGGGAAGCCTGTGTATTTAGATCCGTTCTTAAGCACGACTTTGCCATTTAATACATATCCGACATCAGATACTTTTTCAGCTCCTTTTTCGGTAATAGGGAGATTTTCTACCTGACCATATCCTTGACCGTTTACTCTCATGTTAAACACCGGTCTTCCAGGAAGGGTCTGGGCAACAACATGCGTGCCGACGCCGATGGTAGCTGACCGGCCGGCGTCCTTCTTCCACTTGTTAAAAGCCGTTCTTCTTATTTTACTTATACCATCTATGCCACCCGTGTCAGCTTTAACAACAGAAACGAATCTGTTTCCACTCATGACCTTGATAACCATATTGGATACCAGCTTATTTTCAGCAGATTCTATTCTTTTTTTATCACCGGACTGAACAGCATCATTGTATTCGGCAAAAAGAGACTGATTATAGGTATCATTTGCATCTATCTCAAGATTAACCTTATCTCCTTTCTTCAAAGAAGATAATGCTTCCTGATCTATTTTATCTACCTCATTCTCTCCGAACCCAACACCTGTTCTGTACGGAACCAACTCATCTGAATCAAGACGCTTATAAACCAAAGAATATGAATTACCCACGTCCTGAATAGACACATCTGTGTAACGGTTGAGAACACGAGCCGATTCTTTGTCTATAGACCATCTCGCATGATAAGGAAGTTCTATCACGGTAGCTGTTTCTCCACCTATGTTAAGGAAATACCTTTTAGTCCCATTAGCGTTCGTTTCAGAACTTATTTGAATAGGAACCAATGATTTTATTGAAGATATAAATTTATCGGCTCTAAGACCTGCAATTTCATACCTTTCATTGCCGTCATTGGAGATTCTTCTTACCATCAACGTCTCTGGATTCTGGGCACTATCTATGTTGGCTCCAAGCGTATTATCGGATTCATCTAACTCATTTACAAGAGAATCTATATTAGCATCATCTTCCCCAAAATTACTCAACGTAGATTCAGAAATACGACCTTTGTCAATAATCCTGTTTTGTTCGATATAAGGAAGGAGATCTGTGATGTTTCCAGCCTGACCAAGATCTTCTATGGTAAATACCGAATCAGCAAGCTTATCTTCATCAACTTTCTCCCCTTTATCCCGTCTATTCATTATATCCACATACGAAGAAATAGCATCATCAAGTTCCTTCCTTTGATCTGGTTCTAAATTGGATTTAGCCATATCAATAATAGCTTTATTTTCCTCATATACTGATCTCGGACTTGTAAGTCTGTCAGCCTTTTCAGATAATGATTTTATGAGATTAATAGGGCTGTCACCTAAAGACGACACATAATCATCAAAATCTTGTTTGTATTTATCATACACATCTTTTTCTCTCGCAGTAAGAAGATCAGCATTCCCTGTATATAATTTATCAATTATAGACTGCCTTACTACCGGAACCATAATAGGATTATCCATAGCAGCCTCATAATCTTCATCTGATACAGACTCCGTAAGCGGTGACTCTTTTATATTATCTTCCGCTTCCTTCATCCTATCTTCTCTTACTTTATCAAGAGCATGCATAAATGCTTTAATAGTCCAAGCTTCGTCTTCCGAAATCTTACCTTCTGACACAGCTTGATCTACTACCTCATCAGTGTCATATTCACCGACTTTATTAGGCTCTGCAAAATCAGGAACCTTGTCATCCCCCTTATAAGGAGTAGACCATAGAGAAGACAGCGCTTTTGAAAATCCCCTGTTTTCCTCAGCTAAGAATCTTTTATCAAGCATCTTAGACAAGAAATTATTCATATTCCTATAGTCCATCAAACTCCTACGGTATTCATTTACCAAGGATCTCATGGCTTTGTCTTTGGCTGTAAACTTCTTTTCCTGTCTTGATTTTACATTAAAATAATCATCAAAAGCCACAAGAGTATCATAGGCTTCTATTACATCTTGTGAACTTATGGGAGAAAGAGGAGATGATAAAACAGATTCGGTTTTACTTACCAACTCTTCTATCGAAAACTCTTTTCCTATTAACGTTGATAACTCAGACAACGAATTATTGTAATTGGTTCTAAGATCTTCCAATTCTTTGGTTTTTCGTTGTATGGACTCAGCTTGTGGGTCTTTTCCATCTACGTTACGGGGACGGGTGGCAAGATCTTCTATTTCGGATTCAAGTTCTTCTATTCTTGACCGTATGCCACGAATAGCCATAGCCCGCTCCCTCGCCCTGCCCGACAGCCGGGAAAACGTACTTAGCGCATCCGCCACGCGAGGCTGCCCCGAAAGCGTTTCTATGACAGAAGCTATGTCTTTCATCCTTGATTCTGATTGAAGGCCAAGGAAGGCATTACGAGCTACGTATTTTCTAAATTCGATCTTAGAGTCATCACCTATAAGATCTTCGGCAAAACTCTGGGCAGATCTGAAATCAGAAAGACGATTGTTGTAATTATCAATAATAGAATCCTTGTATTTCTTTGCCTCTTCCAAAGACATTCCGTTGGCTTCGGCTATTTCTGGAATAGGCATCATATCAATCATCTGCCTGAAATTTTCAGCCGAATCCTCTAAGGTTCCCATTTGGTTGTCAATAGACATCTTTTCAAACATAGCATCATCAAGCTCCTTGCCGGTCATAGACTGAGCATCGGAACGAACTTGAGGCCCTAAACTCATTGACTTTTTCAACGTATTCAAAGCCGCCGTATTAAGATTAGAAGATGCTTTGTTATATTCATTTACTTGCCTTTCCAGCAATATCCGACTATTACTATACTCTTTCACTCCAAAGAAGCCTTCCCTCATACCGAACAAAGAACCGATAATAGCACCGATTCCTATTTCAGTCCACCCTTCTTTAGATGTATATTGTTTTTTAAATCCTTCAGAAATAGCATCAAGAACATCGACGGCTCCGTTCATAGCCACATTGTCATATCTTGACTTAACATATTCTTCAGCCGTATTCTGTACAGCACCTTGAGACCCTTCTTCCCATAAGCCTTCGGACACAGGTCTTTTCATGATATTGAAAACATTACCAGCTATCTTCTGCCCTATATTGGGATTAGTTATTTTAATAGCCATCTCTCCCGGCTTCGCAACTTCCGTCCCTAATCCAAATAAATGCTTATTAAGTTTCTTTTCCAGTCCTGGTATAGCCTTTCCTCCTAATCCTATGTATTTACCAAACAAGAGCCAGTTGGACAATCCTACTATACCCATGTTGGCAGCAAATATCGCACTACCTACATCAGCATTAGAATTACGAAAAACAGCCATTTCCTCTGCATTAGGATCACGACCATAAATCTTACGATAATAATCCTTGAAATCAGACTCGGATTGCTTCATAAAAGAATTTGCCTCAACCGATGATTCGAATCCGGCACTGGTAGCCAACAGCGTCATGGTCTTAGCCGCCTCCCCTACATTTCTTCCGGTAGCAACCCCTTTTCTTACATAGTCGTTAAACACACTTTTAAGGCTTCCTATGCCCCTATTAGCAGCTTGCCTTGCTGCTAACTTAGCTCCGATTCTTCCGCCTAATTTGGCGCCTATATTACCTAATGAACCAACTCCCAGTCCTCCGGTCATGTACGCTGATATCATGGCTCCTACAGTAAAAGACATTCCATTACCAAGGACATCATTCCATAAGAAATTACCGGTATCCTTAAAAAGCTTCTGACCAAAATTATAATCTTCTACCTCTTTCTTGTAATAATGAGGAAGAAGCATGTCTATTTGCTGGTCAAGATCACCTACAAACTTATCCATGTTAGTGTTTAACGCAGCTTTATAACTTCCCTCAGATGCCATATTGATAAGTTTGTCAGGCAATGACACAACTCCTTGTGCACCGTACAATGCAGACTTTAAAGCGAATTTGCCTACACCATTCCAAAACTTACTCCATCCGCTCTGTCTCCTGGCATAATAATCCTCATTGTTTATACCCGGAATATAGTTGGGATATTTTGTACGCCATACCCCATCATTACCCATCTGATGACTTTCACGGATACTTACCTTTGGTCCATAGGGATTAAGAGGCGGCGGGGCAGGTGTAGCCCCCCTGTAGCTGTTACGAGCCAGTGCCTCCGAGTAGCTGTTGCTTATCTCCTTGGCTATATACGGTTCTTCGTATTCGGCAGCAGCTATCCTTGATGCGTAATCCGGAAATTTAGGTTGGGCATACACACCTTCACCAGGCATATAATTAGGAACCAGAGGCGTTGTCGTCTCTGGTAGTGTAGCCGGAGTATAATTCTCTTCTTCGGCTAATTTTCTTTGCCTTGCCACATCTTCGTAAGTGGTTTTAGCAGCAGGATTATATCTATCTATATTATTGTCAGCCATAAATTTTCTGCAAAAAATCGTTCAACTTACTAAACTTGTCATTCATGTTGGGCGTGATATTTATTCCTCTCATATACGGATCCCTCATCTGATCAAGACGTTCTTGAACAGCCTCCTTCACGTATTTTACAAAGAAGTACTGAGGACACTTCTGGTGAATGCTATTCCAGTAATCCGCATACTCATCATTACCTGGATCCAAAGGAACAAAATCCGAGAACAACAATGCAGGATTTTTAGAATTTTTAGTCCTTTTGTCATAGAAATTGACCGCTACCTCTCTTGAACCCCTATCGTCCATTCCCTCCAACTGAACTGATATATTATCAGACATGTCAATAAAATTATCAACAAGGGCTTTAACAACATTCATTTCTTCTGGCTTAAGGTAAGAACCATGAACCTTTACTATATCATAAAGATCATTCTTAACATCAGCCTTAGAAGCCAAACGAGGAAGGCCATTACGTATAAGATACTTATCATAAGAATAACCTTCCTTCTTTCCGGTATCTACAAAATCACAGGTTTCAAAACTTGATTTGTAGCCATCTACCGGATAATTGCGCTCCTCGACCGAAGGATCTATACCCGCCTTAAGAAGCTCGTCATTCGTAATCTCAACCCTTTCTGTAACATAAGAATTTTTACCGGAACCTACTTGAGCAGTCAAGAATCTTCTAACGGTGCCATTATCTATCTCGGCATCCATATTAATGGCATTAATAGCAGTAGGATCCAGATTATTTACCTTTCCTGCCATGTAACCAGACAATCTTCTAAACTGAGCCTTCTGCAAAGACTTTTCCGGCGAATCGGCATTCCAATTGTATCTTTTGTAAGAATCAAGGTAATGATACTGAGATAACTTATCAGAAATCTGATCGGGAGATACAGACATTTTTATCTCATCCTGCATCTGACTTGCTATCATATCAGACACCCTACTGTTTTTCTCAGCATATCTTAGCTGGGTAATAGTCAATGGTTCACCTTCCTGATAATCTTTTAAATCTATATCACCATCCTTATCTATGGTCATATAATCAGATATATTAAAATCAGGATCGCCATTGAGTTTCTTCATTCCATTAATAAGAGCCAATGTACCAGTAGAAGAACCATTATTCTCGCTTGTAATAGCATCAGATATGTTTTTCCCCAACTTGCCGGAACTCACCTTAGCTCCTAATGACGGAGATATAGCACTAAGAATATCTATTCCTCTTGAAGGATCCATCATGTATTCTCTGAACCCTACGGCATCAGATACACCAGTTGTTATGGCTGTGGCGAGCAGGAAGGCTCCAGCCTTATCATCTGTATTGGTAAGATTCATAAAAGAATTTCCTTTCATAAACTTAGCATTACGAACTTTCCTGATAATATCCTTATTTTTTTCAGTAACTATATTATCTATTTGATAATCAGTTATGTCATTTATAGCTTTTGTGGCTCCATTTGCCTTAGAATCAGAAAGAAGTAAAGCATCATAAGCTTCAGATAATCTGTTATTGCCTTGTCCGAAATATCCGTTTTTCTGACCTCCATTATTTTTTAAATAAGAATATATCCGTTCTTCAGGAGTCATATTAGCATACAAACCAGGATCAGACTTTTCTTCTTCGTATGATGCTGCAATGATATTGCTTCTATCTGTAGGAGATAATGAATTATATAATTTCAATAAATTTGCTCTACGCTCTGTGGAAGAAGATGTGAGTTGTTCATAAGGGATATTAGCCAAATTAACAGATCCTATCTTACCCGTTCCAGAATTGATAGCCGTAGGCCCGTCCATAGGAGCCATCGGCACTCCTACACCGCCTGCTCCTCTTGTGCCTCCGGATGAGCTTTCAGTGCCCATCTTGGAACCGTAAGTACGCATGTATTCGGTTTCAATCTTAGCCTGAGCAAGCTGCTCATTCGCCAATGATATTTCAACCATAGACTTGGCATTGTCAGTCAAAAACTTTTGCTGAGCCCTATCCTCTGCCAACCTTGCAAAATAAAGATCATCTTTCTTCCTTTCAAAACTTGTATTGTCGTATCTCCATGCATCAACCATCTTATCGAAAAGATTATTGGTAACAACAAAATTAGCAGCCGCTACCGGATCTGATGAAGCTATTATCATATCTGCCTCCCTCTTGGCTTCTGCTTTCTGATTTTTAGCTTCCTGTATCTGACTGTCAATACGATCAATAATATCCTTATTATCCCCTACTGATTTCTTTTTTGCTTCCAATGCTCCTATATGTCTATCGTATCTTTCGACATAAGACCCAATATATTGACTAACCAAATCCGGATTACTGAACACCGGATTGGTGGCTGCCATATATGATGCTTCTATTCTCATCTGATTCCTCATGTTTTCAGATAAGTTAGCAGACACAAAATTCCTTATCTGGGAATCAGTAAGCTCATCTACGTTGACTTCTATGATTCCACCAGTAGGATTACCTTTAACATCATATTCTGTTGTCTGAATCTTCTTGCCTTCGTTGTTTTTCCTAAAGTCACTAACCAGCTTATTTATCTCCTTAGTATAATCAACATAAGGAGAATAATGAAGACCTCCCAACCTTGATCCTGCTTTACCATCTGACCTCCATTTGTAATAAGGGTCCAAAGCATGCCATTCATTAATAGGAGAATAAAGTTCAGGATGATTCTGTTTTATAGATTCTATTTCCTTCATAACCCTCCTGCCTTCTTTTGTGCCGGCAATAGCGTTAATGACCGTATCATCCAACACCGAGCTAATCTCTCCTTGTATGGCTCTTGTAACACCATCAGAAGAGAGATCCACGCCTTTGAATTTTTGATTGATGTTAGCAATCACACCTGACATCTTATCTTCCATATAAGCGCGGGCTTCAGGCTTATCTATCTCTTGACCCATAAGATAATCTACCTGGGTATAGATCTTTTCACGAGCAGCATCAACCTTCTGCTGTTTGTACATCATAACGTCCTTAACAAGATCTATGTTGTAAGGACTAACATACGGGGCATATTGCCTTAAAATACTATACTGTGAAGCCACTATTTGGTCCTCCTTCTTCTTTTAGTTTCATCATCTTCTTCATTTAAACTTCTCAAGTAAGGTGTGGAATAATCACCCATATTCATCACATCCTGATTACCTTGAACGTAAATAATTTGACCACTTGGAAGCATTCTCATATTAGGAGCTATGGAAGCTATGGTATTTAATGAAGTTCGAACATTAAACTTATTCTGTATCTCGCTGTTTATACTGTCATAATAACGAGCAAGATTTTCATCCCTTATAGCCATAGCCTTCAATAACCCAGATTCATAACGTTGCCTTTCCACTATGTTCTTATCGTCTGTCTGAACATAAGCCATTTCATTGAATCTATCAGCTTCGTTTATTTGCCTTGCGTTATTGAAATTTACTTCGTTAATGTACTTGGCTATATTGCTTCCAGCTATGGCATTCATATTAGCCAGAATAGCAGCCCGCTGGGAGTCGGGCACGTCACCTACTGCGTCTAACTGAGCCGATGTCGCACGGTTGAGCTCGTTGATATACTGATCAGCAGATTGAAGAACCGGGTCTATTCTCGGAGCCTGATGTCTTTCCAGGCCTTCTATCTCCAAGCCAGTGTCAAGGGTTCTTAGCATTTCCGGGAAGATAGGACCGAACGCCGCCGGTCTGCCCTGTCCTTTAGGTCCGTTGTCTTCAACCACCTCCTCTGTATCGGTGTCGGTTGCAGTCGCAGGCGTACTTGCTTTCGGTTTTACCTCTATCCTTCCAGGAGATCCAATCTTAGGCGGTGTAAGGTCTGGTGCTATGGGACCGGCCTCAATAGGCTTCATTTCTGGTTTAACAGACTCAAGAACGAAGTCTATTTCCGGCATTAACCCACTATCTCTTAAAGCAACAAACTTATTATAATCGGAGCCCAGAATCTTCTTAGCGGCATCAGATTTATCACCAAATAAGTCAACATAATTCTTTATCCCTTTTTCGTTTAACAATCTTTTTTGCTCTGCCGAAACAACGTCCAATCCATAATAAGAACGGGTGGCTGTTGTCTGACCAAACTTATCATCTACGGCAAATGAATTATAAGCCTGATTACCTCCGTAGCTTCCGGCATCCTGGCCCCAGAATCCGTACTCATCTCTGAATTTCTTGGCTGCATCAGCATTCGTGATAGCACCTACATCAGCTAACGCCCACAATGCATTTAATTGCCTGTTGTATCCTTTCTGGAAACCTTCTGTATCAAAATCACCATCCGTATTGTACTTGTTAGCCCATCGGTTTATGTCGAGCAAATTAGATACCGCCTTATCATTTACCCTGCCGTATCCTAAATTGCTTCTATGTTGGAGATTCTGGTTGGCATTGACACTGGAATCAGGATTAAGGATCTGCTCACGACCACTAACATCAGATACAGTCATATTAAGAGTTCGTCCAAATAACTGATTGATAAGCTTATTGTAGCCGATAGCATTCTTTCTAAGTTCCTCCAGCTCCTTCTGAGTAGGTCCACCTTCAGCCATTTTTCTGGTTTGCTTAACATACTCGTCATATATCCAGTTCTTAGCATCTGATTCTGCAATATTAAAAGCCTTAGCTTGTTTCTTTACCTGATTCAGATCAACAACCCCGCCATCCCTGAAAAAAGCATCCATCCTCTCGTTACGCTTAGATTCTTCCTGTTTGCCATAAACGATTTCAGCGAAAGAACGAAATTGTGCTTCAAGCTCGTCTATCTCTTTCTGGTTTTCATTGACGTACTTGGAAAGAATAGAAGCATTAAGATTAGATGTGTTTTTGTCTTTTACATCTTCATTTTTCTCTAATCTCTTATATACACGCTCCTGATCTTCGTACTTATCAGACAAACCTATCTTCTTCTTATATCGATCAAGGAGTGTAGCATACGTATCTTTTGACGTTGCCTTAATACCATAATTTTCTCTAACGTAAGAGGCAAACTCATCATCTATCTTACGATAATCGGAAACAATATAAGCCTCTGGCAAATCAACCGGAGTGCCACCATTTTCATGTCTGTTTCCTTTGGCTTCCATAGGCCCTACGGAGTCAGGAGTCAGCACGTACTCGCCTTTCTCTATCTCTACATTCGCAGCATCTTCCATAGACTTGGGAAGAGGATAAATATATTCGCCGGTCATATCAGACGTATCTATCTTCTGACCGTTACCTAAATTCACGCCACCACCTTCACGTTCCCACTTGATGAATTGCTGCCGGCGCTCCTTGGCAAGTTTTTCCCTCGCTGCCTGCTCGTCTCTGCTGGCTGCATACGCAGCAGATGAAGCTCCCATGATATTACGGGTAAGACCTAATCCTAAACTAACACCAGACAAGGCAGCTTGAGCCACATTAGCACCGACCTTATTACCGGCTCTTATCCGGCCAAGACTTGTACCGAACATTTGAGCTCTGCCGGTTAGATCGGGTGAATAATATGGGGTAGTCATAGGATCAAGAGGATTACCATCTTGGGAACGTTTTTCTTTAGAGGAATCAGCATCAACACCACCTACATTCATTGCATTATCAACGACTGATTTCTCTACGTTTTTAACCATACCCCTATTATCAGCGAGATATCCTGCATATCCTGCATCATTGTTTTCAAAAAACGGATCGGATGTAGGCATACTACTAAATGGATTTATCTCCCCCTCCTCTGTTTCTAAAGTCACATCAGAAGGCATATATATATTCTGAATATCAGATTCACCCCATTTATTAACAGACGTTCCATAATCAAGAATAGGCTGAGTAGAGGATACATTAATATCCTGTTTCTTATCCTGAACACTACCGCCAGGAGCGAATATCGGACGATTTTTTATGATTCGTAATTTCATACTATCTTTTTTCACAAAGATAAGAGAAACGAACGAGAAAATCCAACGTTATGGGATACGTTTAAAAATCAATCATGTACGGCAGACAAACCGCCCGAATCAGGGTCGTACTTAAGACCGCATGCCCGGCGATAGTTCTTAAGCGCTCTCTTGTACAAAAACAGCACTGTCTTGGAAACTATTTTCTTCATAGATTTGGTTAAAACCTCTTCTGTTGAAACAGACATCAGACAGCTATTCAAAAACGACCTGACATTGGAACCGAACAAGATCTTCACCATTTTTCTAAACGTTCTAAAAAGATATGATGCAGAAAGAGACTTTAACCCATTGCGAACCAGTCTCTTATTCAAATACGAAACAGCCTTTTCAGATAGACAGAGCCTATTCTTTCCTTCGCTATCTACCTCTGATGAAAACCACGAATATAAAGTGGTAGGATGTTTCTTAAGGTGATTGATGAAGGAAGTCATTATCCCTTCTTTTAAGGCCCTTTTGTGGGCTACGCATGCAGCAATCTTCTCTTCTCTTTTTAAAGAGCTGTCAAGGCATCTAAACACCGTCCTATCGTCTCCGATGAAATACTGAGGACGTTCTTCCTTGAACTTAGCCCGATAAGCGGCATATCCTTCCTTACGAAGCATATCTATCTGAGACCGGATATAGAACCTTACACACTTTTCTTCAGCCTCTTGCACGCTTTTAAGATAAGGAACTGACTTTCTCCCATATCGAAGATAATCATAAACCATAGCCTCAATAAAGTCATTGTACGGAAAGAATCTTCCAAATCCAAAGTTCCAAACTATGAAACATCGCACTCTATCTTTCCAGTAATCAGATATGAGAAAATTACTACAATATCTCAACTTCCTGTTTTTCTGATAGAAATGATGAGTATGTTTGTCATAAAATAGATTAAAATATCTCAAATTGCCTAAACACTGACCGGCTGGACGGCGTACTACATTGTACCCTAAGTTGCTGAAGCTATTGTATATAACTTCTATCGGAGAGACCTGCTCTTTCTTGAAGAGCTTGTCGTGTAACTTGTGAGGATTCATTATTTCAGTTATTTTTGTTTCCATATTGTTTTTGTTGTTTAGTGCAAATATATGATTTTATATAAAAAGAAGAAAATGCACTGCCTTGTATCCGGTTTGAGAGAAATAGGATACAAGGTTTTTTGTTTTATGACGGTTTGGATAAGAGACGGGAAAACGACTCTGAACGTAACCGCCTGACCGTCAGGGGTGGGACAACAAATCTTGAATTAAAACTACGCCTATGAATAGTCTCCGTTTTCCTTAATATTAAGACCATTTTCAATGATCTTACTCATTATATTATTTATATTATTTTATATACTTTACCATTTATTCATATAATTGTTTACAGTGAATGAACTTAACGACCGAAGGGAGTTAAGTGAGTGAACGGATTGACAAATTACTTTTTCCGTCATTGTATTGTTCGCCTAATTGTGTTAAAAGATTGAGTATCGTGACCGAAGGGAACGATGCGAAAGAACTTATAATATTTAAAAACGACTGAACCTATCGACGAAGGAGATAGGTGATGGAGTGACGTTAATAGTTATATTAGGTAGCCAGTGGAGAATTAGGCAGGGAGTAGGCGAGACGAGCGCCCATGCCCGTCAGGACAGTGAAAGTACGTAGGTCTGTTCCGTCCAACCAAGGCGATGATAGTTCCATCCTTCACGAAATCGCACAAAAAAGCCGGATTATCTTGATATCGTTCTTCAACCTTCGGTATCCGCATAACGAGTCTCAAATCCGGCTTCGCTTTATTAATATGAGAAATAAAACAATCTTGTTCTAATTATCAGTGACGCCTTTAATGCGAAGTTGTATATTGGGAAGCACGGCATTAATCAAAGCCATTTTCTTATCCTCTTCGCTTTCTTTTTGATGCTGTCTATACATCATGCTGTAATCACTGTCATCACCATCCTTTTTCCCGTCTAACGTCAGTAAATGATTTACGATGTCCTTACCATACGTTTCAGTCCATGTACGGAATCTCTCTTCCTCGGACTGTCCCTCCTGGGACGGGGCTTCCGGGTTAGGAAGGGCGGCTGCCACTTCTACCTCTGGAAGTGTTACCGATGCTGCTATTTCAGCATCATCTCCGAATCCCATTTGACCATACGAAGATACGGAATTTTCTTCAATTTCCAAACCAAGATTTTTAGCAACCTCCATAGCATAATTATAACGATCATCATTTCTTATAACACTCTTATGAGGACGTCCTGCTCCTTGGTTCCAAGCTACTACAGCATCTTTAAGGTTATCGGCGTTCATAAAGTCCTGCCGGCTGTAATTGTAATAACCTGGTCCTTCTTTTCCTTTTCTTGTGTATAAGAAATTAGAATATCCGGTTTTCCCTTCGTATTCATCAGCTAAGAACTCAAGTTGGTCTTTGAATGTTGGTGTAGAATGACCTTTCTTTTTGGCGTGCTTGAATAGCTTATCCATACGCTCATTATGCCATTGCTGTATGCCGTATGATGTTCTGTTGTCTCCGTATATGTCATCTTTAAGACCGGATTCAGCCATGAGGTTACCTATGATGGCGAGCGCCTGTATCTTGGACATGCCGCGCTTATTAGTAAAGTATTCATAAGCTTCACGCTGCTTGCCAACTACGCCACCTTCCTTCTTGATGTTGGTATTGTATCTCTTTCCATTCCATGTAAATTCCTTAAGACCTCTTTTCCTGGCTTCTTTAAAGGCTTCACCTCTTGTAGTGGAAATAGAGTCTTGTAGCTCAAGATCATTTTTTATTCCAAGAATAGCATCAACAATAGTATTATCATTTTTATCAACATTATCCAAAACATAAGATTGACTTATCAAATTTGATACGCTCTTTCTGTTTTTATAAGTTCCTTCTTTATCTGATGGAGCTTCAAAAGCATATACAAGTGGATACGAATAATCCGTATCTGGATCTTCTGACATAAATTCGTTTACTGCATGAATAGCTTTTTTGTATTTAGTATCTTTTATACTATACTTCCCAGCATCTTGAACATGATCATAAAATCTGTCTATCATATAGTTGATATATCCACGCTTATCGCTCTTAAATCTCTCTTTATCTCTTTCAAACTCTTTTGGCGGATATCTTTTGTAATATTCTTGAAAAAGTCCCCTAAATTTTCCATCCTCAGATACAGCGTAGGGGTTTCCACCAGATTCTTCAATAATATTTCCAAGTACGGCTTCTATCTGGCGTTGATTAAAACCTTTATCATATAAAGCATCATAGATCATATTCATCCCTTCTACGTCCATAGTACGATGCTTACCCTTACCCACACGCTTCATATTTTCATATTTGGATTTGAATAAATCCCAATCTATTTCCGGCTTAGAAGAATCTCCTCCTTGTTTTTTGGATCTTATCTCCATCCTTTTATCCAAATCATTCTTTGAATCAATAATGGATCTAAACAGGATCTTGTTTGGATCATTCTCTTCGTATGGGATTTTATCTTCTACATAATCCCTTATTTCAAAAGGATATCCTATTGTATCAAGAGTCTTAGTAACAACCCCAACACCAAAAGGTTGATCGCTTCTATAAAAATCGTACTTATCTTTCACAACCATCCTACCTCTATCATCACGGTACATGGTAAAACTTGATAAGCCTGATAAATCATTTAAATCTCCGTAAGCATCCGGTATAAAATTATATTCGTTAAATACCTGATGTTCCCCGGTTCTGGCTTTTTTTAAGAGATCTATACCCTCTTCTACCATTCCAAGTTTCCTACTTGTTACATCCCTTAACTCCTCCAAATCAGATACGTCCTTGCCTGCAACTTTTCCATCAATTATCTTATTATCTAAGGAATCAAGCTCCCTTCCATATTTTTTAGCCATTTTCTCCCATCCACCATTTATCCTGTCAGATATAATGGATTTGATATTGTCTGGTATTCTGACAATCCCATTTTCTTCTTTCAGATTATTTGGTTGGTTTAAGAATCTAAACCAAAGATTCTGACTAAAATCATCTACATTGGCTTTCGGAACATCTTGACCAAAAAATTCCATTATTTTGGTTTTTAATCCTCTTTCATTAGCATACACATCAGGTGTTATATTAGATGCCAGATATTCTCTAAGTTTTACAAACGGACCAATTTTATTCCATAATGTTTTTGGTTGTTTGTCCCTTACGTAATTTTTAGTCTTCTTTGCCATTTTTTTCTTCCTCTAAGAATCCAAACATTTCATCTGCGCAATTACCAACAAATCCAGCTATGTAAGCTGCGTGTTCATCTTCTCCCACCTTAAAGCCAAGAGACATATTACAATGTTGACATACCGACATAGCTGCATGAAATGATTCATGACATATGTTTTGTGTAGTCATATCATTCTCACTTTGAAAATTCCATAATAACTTAAAAGCTCTATCATCTCTCTTATCACGAACAAGATTCATAAAAGAGACTTCTGAATCTAAATCACCTTCATTTCCCCATTCTCCTTCATGATCCGGTTCTGCATTCTCAAAACGATCACACAGTGTTTTGTAATCTAACCCTATGGTGATAATCAACTTTAGTGGATATATCACAAAATCAAATTCTTTTTCTTTCATTCTTTTTTTTCAACAAATGTAAACAAAATAGCCGAAGAATGCCACCATTCATTCTCCGGCTTGTTATGATAAATCTATTCTTATGAAAACAGTACGAATGTAAGATTTAAATCTTAATCTTCTTAATTTCATCAATCATATTCTTATATCCGCAGAACTTGCTGTTAATAACATCGAAAATAGATTCTGACCAGCCAGCTATGTTCAAGATATTAGATCCTCTGTAAAACATCTCACTTCCATATCCTTGAATAGAAATAGAAACGATCTTGCAATTTGGATTCACTTTCTTGAATCCTTTCAAAAGTTCGGCGAATTTACCATATTCATAATTGGAACTTTTCTCCCATACAATAGATTCGCCATCTCCTATCTGCATATCTGAAATAACGTACAAGTTATCTACTTTGATCTTATCTTTAACGCACTTTTCCAAGAATGCAAAAAGACCGTTTTCGGTAGCACCACCGCATTCTCCTCCGGCAGTAAAAGATTTTTTGTTGTTCCACAAAACACCTCTGCTTCTATCATATTCGTAATTGATAAGTTTGTCACCAAACATACCAATAAATACGTCAGGAAGCACAGAAGCAATCATACAGCCAAACAAGTTACCAATGACAGCCGTATTTGTTTTGCTAAAGGCAGACACTTCAGAAGACCCTCCCATATCTCCACGTACAGAGCCAGAGTGGTCAATCAGGATAGCCGACCGCCCCTCCAATACCGGCAAGTTCTTGCAGGAGATGGTTATGGCTTTCTCCAACGCATCTAAAATCTTATATTTATTACGCGCTGTTAATTTAGCTCGTTTTTTATCCGACTCAAATACAATATCATTATCGGAACCATCAGTGCCCATATTTTCAACCTCTTTGAAAGCTGAAGCAAAACGGAAAGGAAGCATCTTCGAATTAAGTACCTTCTCTTCTATTGTAAGCTGCCTACAAACTTCATCTATTTGATCAGGCGCGTATTTGATTATGTTTACAAGGTTACGAACCATATTAAAAATAGGCATGCCTTTTACATTAGAAACCACGTCCCGAATAGCGTCACCTAAAGCTTCTTTCTTTTCCTTATTGTCTTTCTTATCCTGTCCGGCTTTAGACATCTCTTTTTCAAGAATCTTGCTTTCGTATAATCCAGACAAAGACCGACCTTCTATAAGGTACTGGAAAGCCGTTTTGTTAGCCTGATTGCCTTTAGGGTGAAATAAGTTTACGAGGTCAACCATAGTAATGACCCTACTGTCCATCTTATACTTATCAATCCGGTACGGATCAAGACCTTCCAAAGCCGTCTTAAATCCTTTCTTAATAGCACTGGATATACCTCTTAACTTCTTTGGATTTTTGTCGTTAAGAGCCGCATAGCAGCCAAGAATTTCACTCATATCATCAGGACGCATAATGATCTTGTTATAGAACCTTGAAGCCCATTCCTTACCCGATGCTTTGCTGGCAATGACAGAAGCCATAAGATGCGTTACTGACCTAAGCTTTCCTTCTTTCCTAACATACAATGCTGTTTGTGCTGCAAAATACGGATCCACCTGATCCATAAGGTTCTTAATTCTTTCTACTTTATCTTTTTCTTTCTCATAATAAGAATCAGATAACATGGTAGTCATTACCGTAGATACCAACTCTTCTTCTGCGTTAGGCTTATACGCCTTCTCTCCCATGTGATTCACGATCGTAGGCTTAACACCTTCATCCTTTTTGTTAAACTTTCCCATTTGTTGTTTTCTTTAAAGTGTTATACAAAAAAAAGCAGTGATATTACTACCACTGCTTGAAAAAAAATATATCAAAATGAATACTCAATGAGGGAAAAGCTGAAGTTAGTGTAAACAATGAAATAATGGATTTGAACCATCGACCTATACTTTAAAAGAGTATCGCTCTATCCATCTGAGCTAAATTCGAAGTAACTAACCCCATCACCACTCATTAGTTTTTATATATTTCAAACAGAGGAAAAGCGGAGCCGGATCTAAAATGAAAATATTGGATTCGAACCAATGAAAAACTTTTTTACCTAAAGCCGTGTTACCCACTACACTAATTTTCGAAGTAACCGAACTCCTCACCATCTGTATATGTTATTAAAACAGGGATAATTTGGAAGGTGTTTGAAAGGAGGTTTTAATCTACCAACTGATCTAATTTTTCTTGCATGAAAAATACAGGACTCGAACCTGTGACACAAACCGAAGTATCACCTTCCATCACCACTGTCTTATATTATAATCTCTCTTGATTACGATGCAAATATAGACACTAAAATATGATTTACAAATTAAAATGATTTAAAATGTATTAATTTGGATAAATTATTTTAGAGTCATAATTGGATTACCCCATCTCTTTTTCCACTCTTTACCTAAATACATTCTTAATTCCTCGAATGAGACATATGCATCCTGTTCATCAATATAATAATGATGAATGTCTTTGTCGTAGATTTCCTGCCGTTTGGCATCACGGGCACGCCAGAGCAGTTCTTCCGGTGTCGGCTGTGGTTCTGGTGTCAGTGCCATATACCAACACTCGAGCGGTGATGCCTCCGGATAGTCGTTATGATACTGTTCCTGCTCTTCACTAAGCAGGAGATAAGCGCCATCTTCGTAATTTTCGATATTGTCGCCAACAAGATAGGAATCAGGCAATTCTTGTTCCAATTCCAAAAACTGAATGTTTTTTTTGAATATACAGCATATTGTCTTATTTATATTTCATGTAACGAAGTATTATGATACCGGAACCGCCTGCGCCAGAATAGCATCCTCCTGAGACATTGGAACCACTTATATAAAAAGAACCTCCTCCTGAGCCCGTATTGGGTTCTCCATTAGTAGGTCTTCTCGAAATATCTCCGACATAACCGATACCACCGCCACCTGGTGCTGATCCGGAACTATATTCTCCACCACCTCCACCACCTCCGGCGTACAATTTATTATTGAACGGGCATCTGGTAGTACTCCCTTGACCGATCCCAGGCATATCACCTGCTCCATTAGAACCATCACTTCCACCAATATATCCTGCTGTCTTTTCTTCAGGTCTTCCACTACCACCACCTGATCCCCCATCGCCCCCTCTTCCGGAATATCGACCTCCATTTCCGCCAAGAGCTTTTATTGAATTAGATTTAAACCAGGACTCTGACCCTGGAAGACCATTCTTCTGATCATCGTAAGCAGACATCGAAACTACACGATCTCCCCCTTTCCCTATTGAATAGCTAACAACACTTTCTGGAGTAACAGGCACATCAAGATATGTTTTAACATACCCCGATCCGCCCCCTCCACCACCTCTTTCAGGGCCTGACGATGCACCAGAGCCACCGCCACCAACAATGAATACATCAACAAATTTACAACCAGCTGGCACCATCCATGTACCGGATGATTTTAACTCTTCCACAACTTCTACCAATTCTCTCTTTCCCATCATCACCCTTCTCCTCATCTCTCACCTCCTTTCATTATACTCTCATGACAATTATCCCATGTTCTTTTTTTTTCAGTGATAGACCTGTGGCTTTTCCGGCTGGCGGTTCGACGCTTGTTTCCTCCGATTGCCAGCCGGATAAAATCACTTATGAAAAAGTTGGAGTTTACCCCCCCCCCTATGCTAACTTTCCTTCTCATATTATCTATTCTTAATCTTATCTTCGGAAATCAACCACTGGAATATAATTTTCCGGTTGCTAATTACTTTCTTTATCCTCATCAGCATCCAACTTCCTCTTAACCTATCCAGCCATGACCGTCTGAAATTAAGAGAATCAGGATTAACTGACTTATTTATATCGTTATCGTCCTTGATCCAAATAGGGGTTTCTGACCGGTCATCGTCAACCCTGTTGAAGAAGTCATTTAACTTATGTCTTCTATATACCTCAGTATCCAGGACCTCAGTATGGTCGCCTACGATCTTCGGATACGATATACGTTGCGCTAAATTATTCTTTTCTTCTGGAACAAGATGAATTTCACCTGAGTTGTTTGTGTCGTTGTAGATAATTATCGTATCTAAACCTACTTTCCTGTCAAGAGTGTAATTCACATCATCGACGTATTTCCTTGCATCAAGCTCGTATTCTACAGAAGCCAGCGTAGAGCCATTATATTTCTCTTTTATCGGCACTTCTAATATAAATGGATATGTTGCTCCGTAGAATGTCTGGAAGCTCTTATTCGTCAGCAAATGACTCCATAATCCGCCTTCTTCGTCTGATGCTGGGAAGTTTATGCCTGTCTGGAAATATTGTTGCTGTTCTATATAATAGTCAGGACAGAACGAATAATAAGAAATCCATTCTTGCTTCAGACACGAATATCCGATAGTGAACGACACGTCTTTAAAATACTGTTCGTCTTTTAAAGATATTTCCTTATCATTTGACAACACCTCTGTTTCATTGTACAAGAACCTTCCACCATCATATTTGTAATATGCCGGGTTCTTAACAGGTATATAATCTTTTTTCGTGATAAGTACCCTCTTATACCTGTTATCCCATCCAAGAGACAGACCAAGACCGATAAATTTATTGTCTGTATCTTCTTCTGTCATCTCTGTGCCGGTTAAGATATTAGTTATTCCGTATCTAAGAATCTTAAACGGAAGATGACGCTTGAGCCAATGTCTGATACCTACACTAAGTTCCTTGAGATTACGTCCGTTCGGATCGGTCATAAACACTTGTGCTCTTTTAGTATCTACCCAGAAGTGACCAAATTCTGAACTAATTATTTCAGTGCTCTGGGTTCCAGAATAACCAAGGTCGGTCGTGTTGTACTCCAGAGGCCGGGACGCGAACAGACCGCCGGTGCCCATCTCGGCCTGCCCTGGGGAGGTACGCTCCTTGATTACGTCTATGGCGTTATGGAGTGAAACCTGATCCTCGAATCTGACAAGAATCTGATCGGATTCAATACGCTTCATGTGAATAAGCTTCCCGTTGCTGGTTGGGAACTCATGATAGTCCATAGGCTTGTACGTCAGCCACGGATCTGTTTGGCTGTTTTCAGATACATCAGCCCTACTCCATATAACACCATTAGGACGTTGGTAAGCACAGTCATAAAAACGTCGTTCGTACGTTGCCGGCAATACATTTGGTGTTAGTGTCATCCTCGACGAATAGATAGGACTTATCTTGTAATCATTATCCCTATGGATAGATACGTTCTTTTCTTGTGTCCACCAAACAAAATCTCCTACTTTTGGATAGAATAGTTCATGAGGCTGAGGGCCCTCTAATCTGAAATTACAATTTATTTCAGACTCTACAAGGAACTGAGGAATGCCATAGAACCATGTATAAAATCTTCCATTAACGTACTTGCCGGATGTGTCACCATTTAATTCGTATAAGCTCTTCCTGTTTGGATAAAAAGCGTATCTTCCTTTATTAGATGATGTCCAGCTATTGAAACGTTCGTTATCTATTGTCTCAAGAGCGTCTTCTCCAGTATCATAATTAACAAAATATCTTGGATACCCTACATTTCTGTAATCCATGTATGGGAATGGTATCATGTCTCCAATACCAAAAGCGCTATTATAAAAAACAGGAAATTTTCTCTTTAATGAAAATCTGGTTATCACCGTATCGCCACCGAATATCAGTTTCTTTTCATTAGTGAAAAAGCCACATCCGCCTATGGAAATCCATTTTATATCTTCTATCTGTCCATATTGATCCGGCCTATATCGCATAAGTCTCATATACGGAGAACAGATGTACGATACTGTTTTGGATTGCTCGAATGTTCTTCCTGCTACAACATCACTTCCAGCAATAACCGAATCATCTATGCGGCTACTGTCGTAATTGTAAACATAGTTCGGATATTCCAATAAATATTTCGATTTACCATCTCCTTTTTCACCTGGATCACCAAATGATAAAAATAACGAAGATTCACGATCTATATTATTAACGAATAAGAAACGTCCCTCATTATCATTTCTACCGGTTCCCCATTTAGAAGACATACTGGCATCCATCATCGGATATACGCCAGACTTAATGTACTTAACAGAAGATAAACCACGGGCAAAATTTCGTTCATACTTATCCTGATCTGTTATGCCTATCATTGAATTATATAATCCCACAGAAGTATAATACCATGCATGATTACGTCTTGGTCCATTGTTTATAAACGTATTAAGCCAATCATAACGGTACTTACCGTACAATATCGGGCCTTTAGCAAGAGTCTGACTGATGGTTGACACCATTGAAGAAAACAGCATGGCCACGCTTAAATTAGTCAGGAATCCTCCTCCGGTAAGACCGGCCGACCCTCCTATGTATCCAGACTGCGCCCTTATCTGAAGCTCTTCTGCTATCATAGCTGCTATTGTAGCACTTGATTCAACTGCGGCAAGCGACGCAGCCATCGTGTATGCGGCAGGACCTAAGATAGTCCATTTTGGATGATCTTCTACAGGTACGAAACTGCCCACAGACATTCCTCTTTGAAACCCGTCTATACATACTTCATTTGGAAGTTCTGGCTTGTTGAAATAAATATCAGGTGAACAGAATGAATACCACACGTTTCCTCCTTTGTCGAAAGGATGGGATATAAACTCGTCTCTTTTGCCAGACGTATAATTATATTGATCTTGTGACAGGTCATTATATGGGTAATTAGGATAGATATTCACATTACCATCGTCTCCTATGTATCTAAGCATATCATAGGCTAATCCTGAAGCCACAACCGACCTATTTAGTCTCCTATCTCCACGATACAGTTCATATCCTACAATCGTATTTCTTTGTTGTTGCGTAATCAAACCAGAATCCACTGCAAAATCCAAAAACACTTGTATGGTGTTCTCATCTACCATAATACCTACCGGATATATTTCAGAAGCTATGTCATATCCACGTTCATCACTGTTCATGAATGGTATATGCTTATTATCTGGAAACCGGTAATGACGTATAGGTTGTTGACAAAATATGGTAGAAGTATCTATCCCTCCATAAGAATGACCCTTGAAATAAGATAATCCATTTTTGTCTGACAAAGGAGCACCATAATATTCTGTTAACTTATTCATAATATTAGAATAAGCTTCTGTTTTTTTTGGATCATCATAAGATCTGCCTGTGTCTATTTTCATCCTGCTACTATCATAAAGTTCAAAATTAGCAGGATATTTCTCAGATGATTCCCAATATGCAAAATCCCCGTATTTATAAGGACGAGGCTTGCAATTGATGGGCCTATCTCCACATGTCTGACATTTTGATGCAAATAAGACAGTTGATCTAAGTGTTATAGAATCCACAGACAAATCAATCTTATTTACCTCCTTTTCTCTTATACCAAAAATATACGGATATATAGTTTTACCTGTAGCAAAAGAAACGCCTAAAATAGCACGAGACGGCTTCTCGCTTGGTTCCTCCTCCTCGTCTGGAGTATCCTTATTCTTATATTCACAGAATTGTATTTGCCTGAATGTCATTATCCAAGGAACAGCTACAACCGGCGATTCTATTGTTACATAAAAATAATTTTGCTTTATCGTTTCTTTAAAGAATTTATCATCTATAGTTCCCCATGCAGGTCTTGCTATATTAATAATAACCGAATGTCCTGAAGCATGTTCAGGCCTATCGAAATCTACCGGTATTGTGCCAAGTGGATTCCATGTCTCTATATCCTTCCAAAAAGAAACACGAACGTAATTGGTAGACACAGCATCCATTATACCATCTATCTTTCCAAGGGCTTCAAGATAAAGGACCTTATTTTCTTCCTTATATCCTTCTATATCCCATTCCTCCGGCCTATTGATTCTAATAAACCTGGCATTGGTCATTACATTCCTTACAAACTTGCGAACTACAAACTCAGAAGCAAATCCTATATTAAGTTTATCTCCAGTAGGATTTTCGAATGTAGCATTATTTACATATCCCTCAAATTCCCAATCGGTTTCAGGTATGCCAGTGTCCGAATTTTTGTATATCATATCCTGAAGCTTCTTGGACGCATCAGGCCAGAACTGTTCAATGCAATATTTAGGTCCGTTCTTTGATCGGTATTGATCATTTATTACCGTACTCGTTGATCTGCCAGCCCTCCAATTACCTTTTCCATTTATCTCTTGACTCCACCCATCTATATGTAAAATATATCCTCCAAGGATGTAATTGTTGTTTTGAAAGTTATTATAATCGGACCTTGAAACAGTAGGATCAGAACAATAATTTTCAATATAACAACCACATGTACAAGGCATTGTATCAAGAATGTATATAGCATCAGATACGGTCTTTAATATACTCCCTGGTTGTAAATACGGATAGAACTCAGAACAAAGATGCCGTTCGCCATCGCCGGATATCTTACCTGCGTTATCACCAAAAAATGCTTCATCCATCCATTCAGACAAAGAATCCATTGTATCGTAATTGAATAGAACAGAATACTTATTCTGGTTCTCACCTCCGGTTGTATATAAATAGTCGGTAGACACGTGCTCCATGTCTTCTAATTCTTTATATATATAGTCCTCTACAATACCAGTTATTAAAGGAACTGGAGCAGACAATATAGATTCTTGACGATGGGGAACTTCGCAGTCTCCTTCCATTTCTGGCAACCCAATATGATCAATTGGTTCCATATAATCCTGTGTTCCGTCTTCTCTGTATTTGGTAGCTATATCGCATATCTGTCTTTCATTGTCTCCATTCTCCTTATTGTTACAAGCTACAAGACCTATATTTTCAGACAAATAATTTATAGGGGTTCCTACAATATCATCATAATCGATAATAAATCTTGATTTCCCTTTAAAAGTAGCGAAATTGCTTTCCACTATAACAGTTTGACCTACGGTAGCAGGATTATTACATTCTTTTTGTTCTTCATCTATAACAACCGCATCGTCAATTAATATCCCATCTCCTGCCGTATTGCTATACTGCCATACATATTTCCTTTCCACTCCTGAACAATCCGGAGCATATGCATTTATAGACTGGTATGGGATACTGTCTTTGTTCATTTCTTCTCTTGCCTTATCAGAAGGAGGTGGAATAAGAACAAATGCTGGAGTTTTATAACCAGTAGATGTCTTAAACGAGATAGAAAACGGATACACTTCATTCCTCATATATCCCACATACAACGAACAAGCATTACCATCCTTATATAAATCTTCGTGGGCTACAGACGCCTGCCATTTCAAGAAATGACCCATGAGGGAAACTACAGGCTGTAAATTCCATTCTTTTTCTGCCGTAAGACCATATTGAAGAAGACGGTTTCCGACTGACACTATTCCTCTTGATGTATTATATATGGCTCTTTTTAAAGAAATGTGTTCAAATGTCGTTCTTTTGTTATTAAGATCAGAATAATAGTATATGGTCTTCTCTGTAATAGGATGAATGCCTTCTATAAAATAATCAACTACCGGCTGCGTTTCCCCATTGTATCCTACTGTATTTTGAATAACGGCTACCTTGTAATGACTGACCTGCCTATCTAAGTTAGACACCTTAAGTCTTATACCAAGATTAGTCCTTTCTCCCCATTTTCCATCATTGATTCTAATATATTGTTCATCAAATACATGTACAGGATTAGTCAATGAAGTATAGTTAGTTTTCTCGTTGCCAAATTCATCACACAAGGCCACAGCAAACTGGTACACGCCGGCGCGTAGGCTGCCCCCGTACTCTATCTGTACCGGCTCCACGCATGGCTGGTCCAGTAGCGGAAACACCCTAAGTTTCTCACAAGCCAGAAAACATCCATTCTCCTGCATGAATTTTTTCCTATCATATTCTTTATCGCATATCTTATACCCATGATAATGATACCAAATATCTCCTTCATCATCCGGAGTCAGAGCCTTGTCTACAATAACATACCTGGGAGGATTGTAATCGTCAGTCCAATAAATGCATTTTCCACATTTCTCTGTCTTTATCTCTATAGTTTTTATAGGATGGTAGATAGAGAAATTAAGGCACGGATCTTGCTCGTTGTCTTCCAGCAAGGTCTTCATGCCAGAACACAACGACTCCGATCCTTCTACCATAGACTCTATATCGGAATCGGATAAGATACTTGTATCGGATTCAGGCTTGAAATAAGTTATTTTAGATACACCTGTTCCAGGATTTGTTATAAAAAAATAGATATTGCCTGAAGTAAGATCATTCTTATAACCAATAACTTTAAACCCATCGAAATCAATGCATTTAAGATTACTGTGCTCGTTAGATCTCATCCCAACATTACCATCCTCGGATTCTATGTTGGCATTCAAGGCAAACGTATAATGCTGCTCCGTAAGGCTTGACGGATGCAGATCTCGGTTCATACCTGTTTGAGGAACCGCTATGTTTCTGTTATCTTCTGCTGCCATTTTATAACTGTTTGTCACAAAGATAGCAAAAGAGATTTAATCATGGATTTCTAAAGTAGGTGAAGAAAAGAAATACATTTTCAGTCTCCTACTTTATCGACCACACCTACATAAAAATCGGGGATAGGATTATCATTGAAATTTCTTATTTGAATATCAATATAATTATAGAAATAATTATCAACTGGATCCATTATCGTCACATTACTTTCTAAAACCCCGTCTTTGTATGAATACAGTTCCTCATGTTCGGAATCAATGTAAAAAATATATCTTGGTAAATCCTGGGTATTAACTGTTAGATGATTATTAAACAAACTGCATTTAGAATGATCAGCAGACAGAAGTAACAATAGAAATGTATATGAAGACTTATCTCTTATTATAATATCACGATTAGATGATACATTAGACAAAACTTTGGATAAATCAAATTCTCCAAAACTTATCTTGAATTTCTTTCTTCTTATTGGAGTTATATATACTGGACTATTAACTACAATATTATTCCATTTAAATTGACTCCCTTCCATTACAGGAGAGAAACAATTACCCATCCATTACAGGAGAGAAACAATTACCCATCACCATATTAACATTTTCAAATCTTCGTCTCATAACATCTACTTACGATTTATATCTTTTACCCCTAATCAAAACAGTACCATCACCGCCGGCTCCAGCATAAACCATAGAGTATCTGACGCCGCCTCCTCCGCCTCCTTTACCGGATCCGTTTGTTGATCCTCCTGTACCAGATCCTTCATCGTAATCGGATATTCCGCCTTGGAATACTACTCCGGTATTGGTTTCTCCGCTTCCACCACCGGCATTTCTTTTACCGCCGGATTCTCCAAAATCTCTGGTAGTATGACCTTGACCTTTGATTATTCCATACTCTTCTCCATTAGTGTCTCCACCATCCGAAGCACCATCTTGCGTATATGACGAACTGCCGGCACTACCACCATCTCCTCCCCTCCACTTATTAGCTCCCTTTCCTCCATTTGCTCTATAAGACGAGCTCATGAATTGAGAATAACCACCATCTTTACCAGGAGAATTTTGTTCGGCTTGATAAACTTTTGCTCCTCCTTCTCCTACTGTTATAGAAATAGATTGACCAGGTTTTACAGCAATAGCTTCTCCGTCTTTCCAGCCTTTGTTATCAGATTTGAAGGTCTTGGTATAACCACCTCCACCGCCGGCAGAGCTGCCACTACCACCCCCCACCAACTAAAAAGACGTCTACGGAAAAACAGCCTTCAGGAACTATCCATGTGTAATTCCCGGCTGGATAAAACCTTATGATAAAATCTTCAAGCTCCCTGTCTTTATTTTCAAATCTTCGCCTCATGTCACACAAATATATAGAAAGAATCATTGTGATATATACTACTCTCTGTTGCAGAAGTAACACAATCAACATCTTCATCTGCATTATTAATAAGATCTCTCATTCCACCGTATCTATTAGAAAACATAAAAACGTACCTCTGATCATTTATCTGAAACTTGTATATAATACCCTGTTGTTCACTTGGAGCAGGATAAGGGTCAAATCTAATCCATATTGCCATTGGTTCATAACCGGTAGAGGTGCTTGAAAACGAAAAAGAAACTGGACTCTGAGTATGAATATTAAAGGCTGTTCCTTCTCTAAGCTGATTCAGTACACTATTTATCTTATCCTGGCTAATTGTATCGGATTTGATTTTATTCATTAAATTAAATAATCTGATTCTATCTCCAGGCTCGATTTCTGTTTCCACACAATGATAAATAGCTCCATTACCAGATCTCTGTTCCTCAAAATATCTTCTCCTACTCATAATGATACTCCTTCCTATAATAACCGAGGAAACTAAACCCTTCCGACTCCTTCCTCAAAACATCATGCTTATTCCAATACTTTTCTAAGTCGAAAGCCTCTCTTTCGAATACGATATTATGATATGCCTTATCATGATCGCGATATATGCACAACCTAATCAGGTACTCAATTAAATACCATGTATAGTATAAAAATATTGGAATAAGGGACAGCCATAACATCCACCATCCTGCATTACCGAATAAGAGACACAATCCTATTGTAAGCAATGATATAAACATACCAAAACAAAACATTGTATGATACTGATTGCAATGTGCCTCCTCATGATATTCGGTTCTCAATGATATACTATCACGTTCGGTAAATACGGCTCCAAATAACATAATTGTTTTGTAGCCGTCAATGAACGTAAATAACTTAGCTATTTTTGATTTATAATATATTTTCATTGTCAAAAAATATTTTATACCAATTATACAAAGTTAAAAACTCTATAGGAGAATTAACTCCATCCCATTCCCATTCCTTAAGGTATGACTCTAAGCTACTTCCATCAACGTCTTCACCTCCATGAAGAAAAACCAGATGAGGCATAAATAGCTCTCCCCCTTCCAAAGACTTGTTAAACTTATTAACAAGCCTCTTTATGAACTTAGGGCCGTACCATGATTTTTCATTTGTGGATCCAAGACAATAATAAGAATTGTTTTTAACTTTAATACCAAACCATTTACATATGTATGGATGATATACTCTATCTGCTAAGAATATAAATGGCTTATACCATAGGCAATGCCAGAATGTACTACACTTGCCTCCAAACTTCTTAAACGCCCATCTGAACCCTCCAGAGAAGTACCAGTTGTTAGCACCTCTCTTAACCTTAACTTTGTATTTAAGATTCTTGTTACGATTACTAACCCTATCCCACGGCTTAACCTTATCGGTGTCCATATCAGGAAGAAATGTCCAATGATGAAGCAAGGCGCTGTAATAAGGATTGTATATCTTGTGTCCGTTTCTAATAACGTACTCAAAAATATCGTATCCTACTTGCCTGGCTTCTTCAAATCCTTTTTCTGACAAGAAAGCTAATATAGGAGCCAGATTCCAGATCTGATCTTGTGAAGTGAATGGGGAGAAGCATGGATCTTCGTCTTTTAACTCTATACCATTAGTGTACCCGGAACTTATCTTGGTAAGACCGAATTTGCTTGCATCTTCACTATGGATATCGTCTCTTAAGAAAAATCCTTTTTCGAATTTGAAATAAATACCTTTATTGCTATTAAAAAATAGATCATAAGTAGTATCGGCAAGACGAGTAAGCACCAGTATGGCATTACGAACATCATCTTCTGTCTTGTTACCAAGAACCATTTCCGTGTATAGGAACTGGAGATACTGAGCCAGGTTAATGGTTCCGTCTCCCACCCATCCTACCCCGTTCTTCACCGACGACAGTGGGATGCACGAGGCCTGCTCTGTGTAACTGGAATCGTAAACGAAATCTCGGTAAAACACCTCCTTGATCTTATTGTATTTATTCCAAAGACTTTCCATATCCTAACCTATAACAATAACACAATCACGCTTTTCCTTATTATAAACCATCGTACCCATCTTAGTGTACAGACCTTTTATATTTTGGTAATTGGTTTCACCATGAGCCGAAACGTTGGTAGTAATGCTGTCGGAGTAAACTTCTTCGCCGCCTTCGTTAATGAAGTTAAATCCTTGTTTAACCATCTCTCCTCCAAGGTAGGCTGTAAAAGACACAACGACATTTCCTCGCCCTCTATTCCCATACCAATTACCATAGATATCGGCATTGATATTAGGTTCCGACTCGTCTATGCCCGGCGCTGATAGCAAGGTCTTCATCTTAATAAGTGCCCCTTCGAGTCCTGACTGCATGTTATCACCACCATAAATAAGGTAATCACCTACCTGTTGTTGGGTAGTAGCCCACTGCTTACTCCATCCAACGTACTTGTTATCCACATTTGATATGCCTGTATTGGTAAAACCGGTTGCAGTATCAAAATCGGAACCGTCTTCTGATTCCCATCCGTATCTAAGAACAAGATAATCGAACTCAGGGATTACAACGACCTGCTCGCCGGCAGCTTGTGTGATTGTAACGTTCTTACTCTCTCCACCAGCCGTTACCTTAGCTACGCCTCTACGATCTTCAGCTACCGGATTAGGGCCGGCTGTGAAAATGATGTTTGCCGGTCCTACGCCTCTCATTTTGTCGGCAGTTACTATTTCGCTTGCACTAACTTCTAACATCTTATTTATTTTTTAATATTTCGAATACGTATATCCAACTCGACAAAAATACTATTGGGCAATACATTGTCTCTACCAAACTCGCATCTCCTTTAAATTGCCTGATTGACCAAACAATCATAGATATAATAACACCAAGCAAGTATATAAATAGAACTACTTCCGTCATACCAATTTAAGTATATTGTCAATTACAGGATACGCCTTAGTATATATTTCAAACTCAGCACGGCGCCGCCTAAGAGGTTCGTACATGCCTTTTAATGTCATACCCATCATCTTAAGTTCGGTCTTAGCATTTTTCAGCTTAACCAAATCTTGCTGTGCATACAACTTGAACAAATCGGCAGCCCCTTGTGCTTCTCCATTATACATCAGTTCCTCAAAGAATCTCATCTTTACAAAATTATCTACATAATCCAATACCAGACCTTGAGGCGTGTCTGGTATAATTATATTAGATTCTCCGTCGAAAGGAAGAGACCGGTACTGCATGTAAATAGGACCATCGAAATTGGCATACAGGAATCCGTTTACGATATTTATCTCATACGGACTATCCTTTATTACCTTATTCCGGCATTTACTTAAACAAGAATCACGAAGCATAGGCTTAGCAAGACCTAACATTACCGGCCGGTCATAATAGCAACGAACTTCATGATCGCGATCATGAACATTGATATAAAATTTTTCAACTATCACTTTCTCGCATTCGTCTTTACAACATTCATCGCAAGAACACCACCTATAACTTCTTTCGGTACGTTCTTTCCAAGCTATTGTATTTTGAAGTTCTGATATCACCTTGTCACCTTCCGGCACCTCATATCCTTTAAAATCGCATTTAAAAGCCAGAATAAGATCAAAGTAATCACCGGGCATACGGGCCTGCCCTCGCTTGACATCCACTACCGCTTCTTTGCGCATAGTAATATCACCTCCAAACTTCTTCAGGGCAATTTCTACCCATTTGTAGATGGACACCTCATCTATCAGATCACGCTTGTCAAATGATCTTAAAGACGATTTTAACTCTATGATATAATCTTCGACTGTCATAACAAAAAATATGGAGGACAGGAAACGAACCTGACCTCCACAAAGATATAAATAATCTGTCTAATACCCTATTTTGTATTTTCAAAAGTTAGGATCTTCAAACTTACCATACTTCAAGAAAAGGCTCCTACACTTTTCCTTTATCCCCTTAAGTGTGACTTCATATCCGGCACCAGTCATGTAGATGGTTTGCTGATTAACTCTTTCCCCGGAATATTTGTCAACAAAATATGATCTGTAAACACCAAACTTATTTTTGACAATATCACTGTATAGCTCCCATCTACCCTGCCCATTTCTGAACATGAACTTGACTTCCTCAAGAAACAAACGGAGATTCTTTTCGGCGATGATGATTCCATTCTGCTCAAGCTTCTTCGCCACATCTCTAATCAACCACATGTTTTCATGATCAACTTTCTTGAACGACTCCGCAAACTCCACATCGGGACGCTGCTCTTCTATGGTCTTTATCGCCTGCTGTCTCTCCGCCTCTGCTTGCGCTCTCTCGGCTATGGCTCTATTTTTAGCATCAATCTCGTCAGCTAATGCTCTTAATGCAGATGGATAGTCTTTCGGTGTTATAGAATAGGAACCCGTTTTTCTTATAGAGGGGAGAACCTCGGATGTTACCCATCGTTTAAACTTCTTTGCCGATTCTAATTTTGATGACAAAACAAGAGAATATAACCCAGATTCATTGATTACACGTATGCTGTCTAACTCATTGATTTCCAAGGGAGCTCAAAACGAGACCCTCTGAAAATCAGACAGTTGCAAAAGAATGGTATCTTCTTCATCAACATGTCTTTTTATTGGATTTTTAGGCGTAGCATAGCCAAGTGATCGAGCTACATCTATAGCCACGAACCACACATCTCCATTTGGATCTACTATGGTTCTAATATCTCCAAATTCTGAATTTTTAAAGATTGTTACGCTCCCGTTTGTTTCCGTTTCGCTGGATTTTTGCGTCAAAATAATGTTACTGTTCTTCGCATTGTTTTGAAAATTGTTTACCTTTGTTCCCATAATAGGAATTGTTTTTTTGTATCCGCCTGCTTGAGAAAGTAGACGGATATGCAAAAGTAGCGATTATCCTGTATCTACAAAGGGTGATCGCTACTTTTTTTCTACGACTTTCTGTGTCCTAATTCTTTATCTTCGAAAACTCTCTTAATCTGGAAATCTTTAAACACTCTTCTTTTAGCAAGTATTTCATTGTACATAAATCGATATCTTCGTCCTTTATTCATTTTAACCCTTAACTTCTTTTTCAAGCTATCTTGTATTACAAAATGGTAATATCTTTTAGAGTCTGCGAAATCCATAGCCAGGTGGTTGTAGAGGTAGCCGTTGGTGCCGAGCCTGCTCACGATGTCCAGGTCCCGCCTGACGGTAAAGCGCTGGCCCGGTATAAGCACATGGCATAAGTAGCCCACGTTATCTACGTAAACACCAGCATCAGCTTCCACATAATGCTCTGATACGGTTTTCCATATAATAGACAACAGCCTTAAAACCTCTCCTCTATCTCTTATCATGCCTTTCTTAAAACCATTCTTTCTCTTCATAAGACGATGGTAGTAAGCTGCAAAATACGGTGATTGTATTGATGTTCTTTTCATGTCACTAAGTTATATAAAAATGGGTCTTGGTTTCACAACTAAGACCCAAATAAAGATAAATAATATTTTGTTATTGAACAATTTGACTTTTCTGATTGGAATCAAGATTCGGATTTTCATCGACAGGAATCTGTAGCCTGAATGCTACTTCCTTTATCGTCTCTGCTACCACGTACTCAATCAGCTTGATAGGACAAATAAATTCGTATTCCCATTCAGATTCGCACCCTTTAGGTGTAGGATCGCAAGCCATTAACTCCAGCGCCTTCTTTCTTCTTGTTGTAAAGAACTCTACGTTAATAAGCTCTATATGGAAATCCGGTATATAAATATAGTCGTTTTCTACATAATAAAAAGGACGACGTTCTTTAACGTATTTAGCATACGGTCTTTTTTGTTCATTGCGATACGACTTTATTTCAGCGAACTTAAAAAATATGGTGTTATCTACGTTAGTCACCTTAGTAATAGCCGGTCTAAGGGCAGAATAAAGAAGTCCTGGAAGCTTATGCTTTGAACGCATAAGTGTATTACATAACGCAAATTCGGCATCGCAGCAAACTATTTTATCAACTTCAATCATCTCCAGGCAAGTAACGTAAGTTAGGAGCCGGTGGTCGCCAAGTAACGTCCCATCATCCCACCTCTGGGCCGTATAAGATTCGGCTTTAGTTCTACCGATATTCAATATCCATCTCCGACTAACATGCGAATCTTTGTCAAGGGCATGAATACCGTTTACGACTCTTGATACAAATTCACCATTAGTGATCATGCTCCCCTCCTTTCTTTTGCTCTTGATTCTCTTGATTTAGCATTCAAGATCCTCATATAAATATCTCTTTCACTCATGCCGGATATGGTTTTTATAGCCTCATCCAACATAACTTTCGTATATAAAGGTTTAGGGAATCCCTTTATCTTAACCGGATCAGGGACCAACTTAGCCTTACGATATTCATAAAATCTTTTAGAAGTTACATTAAGATAAGAAACAGCCTCTTCTCCGGTATAGTACTTAGCCGGATTAGCAAGCTGCGTCCATGTCTCAAGATCGTTGGCTGTAAGATGATCGCATTCCCCGCTTAAAAACATCTCCTTTATCTTATCGCATACCGCCGCACCGCTTTTACGCAGCGTCTCTGTCAGAATTTCTTTCATTTTCAAAACATCCTGTTTTAAACCTTAAAACAATAGAGGCAATGATTATCAAAAGAGTAACAGCCATAACAGACCACACTACGATATTGTGTTCAATAGGCATCTCAATATTAACCGTAACCCATTCTACACAGATATTAAAAATCATACTATAGATCAATAACCTATGCCATATACAAAACCTGAACATTCTTGAAAAAGCCAAGAGAAATAGGTCCCATGATAGAGAATGACCTAATATCGGATACAGCCAATTAGTGATACTAAAAGGATAAAACTCATCAAAAATGCTGGCTAACATAATAACCTGCATCAACACAGGATAATACTTCACAAACGTCACACGGACATTCCTCTGTCCTTTGCTAATAAACTTGTTGCTCATAATATGTTGTTGTTATGTTATTAAAATGGGGAAGGCGATCAGCACCTTCCCCTGGTTTTCAATCACTTTTTAGTGCTCGTCTTCTTTCTTTTCATCTTACCGCCAACACTACCGCCTTGACGCATTTTGGGTTTGTCCTTTTTATCAACTTCCCCACCCTGACGAGCTTTCTTTTTACAAGCCATGATACTAAAAATTTAAAATTGAATGATGTGCAATATTAATCATTTTTATTCTAATAGACAATACTTAAAACACAATATTATAATCTAAAATATTCAAGGGGAGAGAACTAAATTCCCTCCCCTTGCTAATTATGCTGGATTAAGATCCATTTGAGAATAAGCGTATTTCAAAGTACCATTTTCATCACCACACTCAGCTCCATCTACGATAAAGTTGTAAGAAGCAGGAGATTCATTATATACATTGAAAACACCACCTTTCTTGGAGATATTTTGTTTTTCATACTGCCTAACAGTAGCGGTCTTATACACTTTGCCTTCGTAAGACACGTTTATAGTTCGTATATACCATGTAGTATATCCATTCTCATCTCCAGAATGAACATATCCGGCTAATATTCCTCCATTAACGGCCCCGAAATACGAACAAGAGCTTCCGGATTGTCTTCTCTGGGTTGTTGTTCCGATGCTTATAGTAGCTCCAGATATCTCACGATAATTAGCATCCACCACCTTAATATCACAGGTGTAGATTCGGATATTTCCATTTTCATCACCAGTCCATTCGAATCCGGCAATACACTTACCGGCGCCAGGGTTATAAGAAACATTATCCCTCCTATATGTAGCCCAAGAGCCGTTTTTCAATGTAATATGCGCCGGAACAGGCTTAGCCTCTGCCTTGCCTTCTTGGTTGACTGTTATGTTAACAGTCTTCCCAGACTCATTTTGCTTCAATGTCACAGTGCCACTTCTGGAAGATGAAGAGCTGTTTGCGGATGAGATTATTACAAATGAATAATCATAACCTGACAAAACAGGACAACTTACTCCTGATGGTTTTTCTGTAACTTCTGTAACCCAACTTGGCTTAGATGATACAGTGTATCCTATCTTACTTCCATTCTTTTTACTTTTTAATTGAATACATAAATATGAGTTATTTGCACCTCCATTTGCATCGGCATTCCAAGTGCTTTGGTTGGTACTAAATTCGTAAGTAACTGCAACATCTTGTGTGATGCTAAGAGTAACAGTCTTTCCAGATTCCTTTTGAACAAAAACAATGTCACCAGATCTGGAAGAAGATGTTGTATTGGCAGATAATGTCACCACAGCCTTCATGCTTTCAGATGTCTGGTCTCTGTAATCAACAGAACACCAAGAAGGTTTCGATTTAACAGAATATCCTATATATGAATCATTCTTAGTACTTATGATAACTTCTTCAATATCCTGAGATTCTCCAGTTACAGACCTCGACTTGCTCGTTCTTCCATCATGGAACTGAAATTCATATGGAGCATATCCGCAACTTCCAATAACATACTCTTCTTTAGTATCAGAATTTCCGCAATCATCGTAACGAATAAACTTAGTTTTGGTTCCATTACATCCATTTTCTTGCCAAGAACCGTAAGATCCGCAATTACAGCAATTCCTACAACTTACGGAATATTGACGATCTACGCTACCAGAGCAGCTATCACGATAAGCATTGTACCGAGTATGACCTACGCAGTCTCCTGTTCCATAGTAAGACCAGTCAGTACAAGACTCTCCACCTCCATTAACCCATCTTGTGTCGTTATAAGAAGAAGAGCATGGATTGGTGTCACGTTGTTGTTTCTGAGACGTACACCCGTCACAACGGGTGCTTCCGGTATCCGACCAAGAAGGTGTTGTGCTATCAGGCAAGCAATCAGCATTCTTATTGGCTACTGCCTGACCTTGAGCATTTACAGCATCTTGAGCCTTCTTATTAGCATCAGCTTGACTGATATTGGACGTAAATGGACCACCCACTTCATCTTGGGTTACGGTAACAGAAGAACCATGCTGGCAGCTTCCACAATTGTTTCTGGTGAAAACCTTACTTGCCTTACCGGTCCAAGTACAAGTGCCCTGTGCGTCAGCAAGAGCCTGACCTTGGGCCTCAACGGCAGCCTGAGCCTTACTATTTGCGTCTTCTTGACTTACGGTAGACGTAAAAGGACCGCCGGTTACATCATCTTGGTCTATAGTAACCTTAGATCCGACACCTCCATCAGCACACTGTTTTGTAAATTGCTTGCTATATGTTCCGGTCCAGGTACATACCTTATCTCCACCTTCTACCCAGCGTTCATCTGCTCCACCATAACATTCGTTGGTATTGACTTGCTTCTTATAAGATTTACCTCCTTCACATTTGGTTTCAAGCGGTTCAGAATCTACCCATACAGGATCGGTGTTGTCCATTTCGCATGTCCCGTTCTTGTTAGCGTAAGCCTGACCTTGGGCTTCTACAGCTTCCTGAGCCAACCTATTTGCCTCTTCCTGGCTTTCATTAGAATAGAACGGTCCACCCACCATGTCTTGTGTTACGCTCATCGGAACGCCATGCTGACATGATCCGCAATTGTCTTTTGTAAACTGCTTGCTATATACGCCTACGAACCTACATTTACCTTTTTGGTTAGCAATAGCCTGCCCTTGAGCTTTAACGGCTTCCTTAGCCTTATTATCAGCATCCTCTTGACTTACGAAAGAAGTAAAAGGATTGCCTTCAACATCAGCTTCACTTACCTCTACTTCTGTTCCTGAATCCGGTATTTCACAGTCGTTCTTTTGGAACGTTTCTGAGTAATGACCGGTCCAGCTACAAACTTTGTTCCCACCATCTACCCAACGTTCTTGATTGTGGGTTTCAGAACATTCGTTGGTATCATGTTGCTTTTTCTGAGACTTACCTTCATTACATCTAAGTTCTTCCGGAACAACGTCTTCCCATACAGGATCGGTGCTAAGTGGCGTACAGTTGCCGTTTTTATTAACATAGGCCTGGCCTCCTTCTTCTACGATCCTACGAGCTTCTGCGTCTGCCGCATCCTGGCTTTCTGTAGACGTAACAGGACTACCATTAACCATTTCGGCCGTAACCTCCATTTCTACACCCTTATGGCAAGCTTCACATTCAGGAACGAATCTCTTGCTGTAATGACCGGTATAGACCGTCATATTCTCACAATTACCCTTACTGTTAGCAATAGCCTGTCCTTGTTCTTTGACAGCAGCTTTAGCCTTGTTATTAGCATCATCTTGACTCACGGTGGATGTAAATGGGGCGCCCACTACATCTTGTTCGGTTACGGTAATCTTAGACCCTACCTGACCTTCATTACAATCGTTTTTGGTAAATTCTTCACTGTATTTACCAGTCCACGTGCAATGTCCGTCCCGGTTGGCTATGGCCTGGCCCTGCTGCTCGACGGCAGCCTGAGCGAGCGCGTTAGCCGCCTCCTGGCTTTCGTATGAAGTAAAAGGACCACCGATTACATCATCTTGGTCCACTGTTACCTGCGAACCTACGCCTTCTCCGTCGCAATTGTCTTTTGTGAATACCTTGCTATATACACCAACAAATTGGTTTTTATCTATGCAAGTGCCTTTCTTATTTGCAAGATCCTGTTTCTGTTCTTCCATAGCAGCCTGAGCGAGCGCGTTAGCCGCCTCCTGGCTTTCCCTTGATACAAAAGCATCCGGGTATCCAGCAAGATCCTTTTCAGTTAAATCGACAAAGCTTCCGGTCTGAGATTCAGCATCGCAATCATTTTTCTGAACACGAGCCGAAGCCTTTCCGACGAAATAATTTGGATCAGTAACGCATTCTCCATTCAGGTTTGCCTGATCCTGACCATTTTTCTCTATATCATCAAGAGCTTTCTGATCAGCATCTTCTTGACTTACGTCTGATGTGTATTTACCGGCTTCTACCGTGTAAGTGTAAGGTGCTCCGATAAACCCATCTTCGCAGTCATTCTTATAAAATACTTTCGACTTCTCTACGTTATACCATAAATTGGTTTCACAGGTGCCATGCTCATTAGCATACCCTGGACCTTCAGCTTCCAAGGCTTCCAAAGCCTTCTGATTAGCATCTTCCTTAGAAACAGAAGAAGAGAAACGGCCGGCTTCTACAACGTACTCTACCATAGATCCAACTTCAGTTACCTCACAATCTGTCTTTTGGAACATTTTGGATTTCCTGTCGTTGTACCATTTTATGGTATTGCAAGTGCCATGAGAATTAGCATAGTCTTGACCTTTGGCATTCAACTCGGCTTCAGCCTTACGGTCAGCATCCTCTTGGCTTATGGAAGAAGAGAACTGCCCGGCTTCGATCGTCATCGTAACCAAACTTCCTTCTTCGGTATCAGGATCGCAGTCGTTCTTTCTAAACGACTTTGATTTCTTGACATTGTACCATAATATGGTTATACAACGACCATGCTCATTAACCCAGTTCTGACCATTTTGCTCAATGTCTCTCATAGCCTTGTCATCAGCATCAGACTGAGATATGATAGACGTGTATTTTCCGGCCTCAACAACGTACTCAAGCTCTTCCCCTTTCTCTGTCTCAGGATTACATCCTTCTTTTGTGAAAAGAGCCGACTGCCTTTTATTTCTATAAACTACCTGTTCTTTTTTTTTATGAACTACCGTACATTCTTCAGATACGCTACCGTTCCTGGAAGACACCCTTATCTTGACACTTCTGTTGGCACCAGTATCATTTTCATCAAAGTAAATATTAACCTTACTGTTAAGACCGCCTTCTTTCTTATCTATGTTCGCCCAACAATTATCTACTTTCATTCCTAATCCTCCATCTTAAATTTTCAGGATTTGTACTTACGTTGATTACCTCCGGTGATCCATCTGAATCAAGATCAACAACATCCTTGTCCAGGTGAATCTCCTCCTTATCCACAGACTCGCATTCAACTATTTCAATAACATAATCTTTTATATTACTTTCTATACTTAACTGCGTGCTTGTTTCATCACCCTCAACCTGTTCAAATTCCTTATCCAATTTAATGTAAGGAACAATCTTCCCGGGCTGATAAATAGGAATCAGTACACCATTTATAGTTATGTTCTCATTAACTTCATTCCCATCCTCATTGCCAGGCATGGAAACAATCATCGAAACCTGGAACGTGTCTTCAAGACCCGGATCACCAGGGAAACCATAATCAAGCCTAATATCATTGACGTCAATATTAAGACCGGAAGCGGTGGTAAATGCTTTTATGACACCCTTTATATCTTTCTCACCCGTAATAAGGGCATTGATCGAAGCGGCGTTGGTAGTAATAAGGATCTGCTTATCTCCACCAGATATAGGGAACTCCAGCCTGCTAACCGAGACTTCTGTGATTTTAATGCCTTTTTGCCTGAAAGTAATAGCTTTCATACTTTCAGTATCGGATTTTTTCACAATTCGGATAGTGATCCTGTCTTCCCTTCCTTTCCAAGATGGAGCATCGAAATTCATTTTATCACGACCGACACCTTCCTTCTTGTCCGAGGTAAGCCAAGAACCATCATCCATCTTATATATTTTCTCTCTCGACATAATTATCCTCCTTAGTTTAAAGTGTCAATTCCCATTCAACTCCATCATCTACAACCACCTGCACCGTAGCCGTACCTCCTGTAGCTTCAAACGTTATATCAGTAGGAATGACGTCGAATATCTCTTGTACACCTACACATCCTAAGCCGCAGATAATATCTTTAAACCATTCCTCTTTAGCATATTTTTTAAGAACCTCTTTAAAGAACTCACGAAGCCAATCCGAATCAATGGATTCCTTAAGTATGGTTTCTATTATTTCCTTAAGCCAAGATTCGTGCATTTCCTCTTTCAGAATCTCTTTAATAAGCTCGATAATGGTTTCTTTATCTAACTTATCAGAAGGCACAGAGCCATCAACGAGATTACCCCCACATATAAATCCTTTGCATTTTTCTGCCATTTCTCATCCTCCTAAATTAACAATGGAACCCATAAGAACTATTTGCCTCTTCTCGGTACACGACCCTCACTTCAGCAAATTCATCTTGTTGACACATATCCCGGCAGAACCTAACAGTACGGCCCTGGACTTTATACATATCAGAAGGCACGACACCTCCGCAATAAGACACAAGCAAAATCTCTGCCGGATCTTTCTTTAGAACCACATGAGAAGTACCGTCAAACACTTCTGTATTGACAGATCCACTTACGTTAATAGCCCTTGAAACGTATTTAGCTAAATTAGCTAAAGCTCCGTCTAAAGGCATACCATGATACAAACCAGCTTCTTCTATAGTTTCTCCATCATAGAATATGTTAGAAGAAGGAATATTGCAATGATGCGGGCGTTCGCACCCACCATGACTGCCAAAACAACCGTTACCTGTTATTGCCATTGTTACTCAAAATATTTATTTTTTGTTTTAAAAATTCTATTTCCCTATCCTGGTATTCCATACGGCATATCATTGCATTGATTAAAGCCGTAAGATCAGATTTCTGAGCCAGACTGAAGTAGCCAGCGTTGATGCCGTCAGCGCAGTACACGCAGTTCGTGCATGTATATCCGTCCGGGCATGGCACCGGCGTCTCGTCCACATGTGGAACATATACGTGTTTACCACTTAAGTCCTTACCAATTTGTGCACTCTTTTCCATTTTGAAGTTGTTTTTCAAGTTTTTCAACTCTTTGTTTTAAAAGCGTATTTTCTTCAACCATCCTATCCAAAAACTTATCTATGTTTTCAAAAACCAGCTCTATATTATGCATAACCTCATTATAAGGCATGCCTGGAGTTAATTTGGATATGAATGTCTTGCATCCTGTATAATGAATGCAATGATCGCTTAAATGACCATACGGGCAATCGCATTCTTTTGGAAGAATTTCGCAATTGTCCGTACAGTCATTACACGGATCAGACCCGATACAGATATTAGATCTCAGAATATCAGGTCTGTCATCTTTACAAGTGTTACAATTCATGACTTTCTTTTTTTGGTGCAAGATAATAATTTTCATTCACACCATCACAATAAGAAGTCAATCAATGTATTCCAAGCGGTTAGTGCTGCCTTTAAAAACGTATCCGCATCTGTTTTCTATCTCTACATCGGTAATAGGGAGAATAGCATCTTTGCCATAAGTAAGTTCACATTTTGAAATAAAATTTACTATACCTTGATAATTACCATGAAATTCCCTTGCGAGTTTCCTACCGGTAGGAATCCCTTCTTTATTGGTTTCAGGAATACCTATCAAGCACTTTATCCAGTTTGGTTCATTCTTGTTATTGCTTCGTATTTCGTAATTCACGATATCAAATACAATACCTTCAAGGTTCTTGACATCGATGCTGTCCGCATCCATTTTCTTATCAATACGAATCGTGCTTGTTAAATCTCGTAATTCATGATATTTTCTATTTTTGACATTAATGAATAACTGTCACAGTGTTTTAAAAGACCGAAGTAAGAAGACCAGCTTTCATTTGTAATACACTTCTTCGCGTCTTTGGCTACCCTCTTCCTTATTCTCACATAACCTTTATTGTGTTCGGATACGCCTTTGTTGTTACGGTGGAAAACATACCCGCAAAAATCAAGAGGTCTATCCATATCTGTTATAATACAAGTATGCCTTTTAGATCTTATCTTAAGCTCATACCACCAATAATTCTTAATCCTCCATTTGGCAGTATTAGCATCCTCCTTAGTCTAGAAAGCAAGGAAATTATCGTCGGCATATCTCAATGAAAAAGGAGCTATTCTTTTTGCAAGATCATCAAAATCTTTCATAAGGAGATGATGAATAAAAGGGCTTGTAGGGGTTCCTATAGGTAGCTCTCCAGATACGAAACTTACGTCTATTACAAAATCTATAAACTTTTTGTTTGAAATAAAGTTCTTAAGCACTTTTCTAAATACTTTGTCTTTTACATGGTTATAACATTTACGTTGATCTATAACCAGGCAATACTTCAAATCAAGTCTATCATAATAAACATGCTTCATCTTTTTAATAAGAGACCTTGATTTAGACGATGCTGTTATGCCAAATCCCGGCTTACAATTAAGACCATTCATATTATCCTTCTCATAATACAAAGGACCTAACTTTACTAAAACAAGATGCTGATAGATTCTGGTGGTAAGATCCGGGCTGTTTATTTCACGAACCTTACCATTCTTGTTTTCTTTTACAAGTTTGCGATATTTGATTTTGCTAACATAAGTACCATCTAAATACCATTCATACAATTTTAACGAATTACCATCAAAATCAAAATTGAAATTAACAACATCATTCTTTTTAGAATGGTTTTTAAATGCTGCTTCGCATGCTTCTCTAATATCATCCAAACTTATATCTATATAGTTTGAAACTGATTTCAGTTGTGGGCTAATGACGGGCTTACGACCGTCGCGCATCTCTATCATATTTTTATCATATAACCTCATACGCTTGTCTTTTATTGATTCTCCACTCCTGGGAAAGATTAAAAAGAATATACCCAATTTTTTAGCCCACACAGGGCAAGGCCGCAATTGTTGCGATTCGTATTAGAAGCGGCGTTATTCGCATTCAGATTACGAGGCGAACAATTGCCATTGTTCGCATTACCGCCGAAACGAGCAGCCAATTCTTTTTAACCTTTTTCTCAACCGTTATTTGCTATTTCAGAGGTCAGATCCCAATGTAAAACTTGTTAGCAGACTAACGGATTTCATTGAATAGATTTTTATTGTTTATAATGTTAACTATCTCTGTTGTCTAATGACATTGCAAATGTATGTATAATATTTTATAGCTACAAAACAATTTGTATTAAATATTTTAAATTTTTGTTTTGTGGCTATAAAATATTATATTAACAAGATACGGCTGCGCCGTGATATAGTATATAAGGCTGCGCCTTAGCGCTGCGCTTATGATGGCTGCGCCATCAATGGGTTGCACCCATCAAACCTGCGGTTGACTGACGTCTAATAACAACTGGGCAAGGCCGCAATTGGTGCGAAGCGTATAAGAAGCGGCGTTAGGCGCATGCAAATAACGAGGCGAACAATAGCCATGGGACGCAATACCGCAGAAACGAGCAGCCACTCTGGACTTTATACCAACAGATGAAGCCCAGTAGCAGTTGTCCCATGTATAAAGACATTCTCCTGTTCCGATACTTCCCCCTTTTTTATCCTTCCATCCGGTATAAGGAATACGGTGTAAAGCAAAACTATCTCCTAAATTCTGGGTAGTTGCTATCTTTTTATATTTAGATTCAAAATTAAAAACCTCACCATTATTTATAGTAGACCTTTTCTCATATGTCCATTTCTTTTGATCTGGCTCTATATAAATATCAATAGTATTACCTATTCGAGTGACATTAGGATCATTTAAACAAGTCCCTACCTGTTCGTATCCTCCTCCACAATACCTAAAGACATCTCCAGACAAATTCATGCCATCGTACAAAGACATCCTTAAGATAACTTCCAAATCAAATTCTGCCGGTTCGTCATTTTCGTTTAAGGCTGATATAGTGCCGGTCATTTCCTTAAACACAATAACATTCATATGACCTTCAGCCATACTCTTGGCCCCCTGGACGTTCTTATACCAGTATTTTCCTCCATAAAAATCAAACTCTGATCCTTCTTCTACGCCTGTCTCGAATGCAAAAGAAGCCGCCATCTGGCTTTCCATGCACTGTTCTTTAGGATACTCTGAATTTATGAGGTAAGAGAAATGAGTTTTTTTAGCAGGTTCATAATGGATAATAGAAGCATTTGTAGCCCATACTCCATACAACCACGACTCTTCTCCTTTTTTACGGTATTTCACTCCTCCATATTTATGGTAATTAACATCATTACCTACCCCGGAATTACTTGATATCCCTGATCCGAAAGTGTCTGGATTAGCCAAGTATTTAGTACCGTACAGCATTTCAAGGTATATGATATAGGCATTCAAGGTCAAAAACCCACCTTCAGAAAAAGGATAAGAAGATTCAGGATCTACGTTATTAGCCCTCGAATACTTAGCTATATTGATTTGATTTACGTCATTGTTTCTCGGATAAGTTCTTCCATTTAGAAACATCGTGCAGGCGTTACCAACTCCGGCTCCGGATTTACAATTTGTTTCTCCCTCATACAAGAAAAAGAAAGATCTTGCCTTGGAGTCTACTGTACATACCGGTCCAGGAGATAAGGCCGTGGGCGGCAGCACAGGGCACGTCTGGCGCAGGTCAAGTCCGTCCAGCATAGGAACCGTGTCTGCGTCGTACACACCAGACCATATTTTCCCACTTTTACCAACTACCTTATCAACTACATACAGACTCTTGCTACATCCTAAGAATATGCTATAATTCTTTGAAGTAGTCTCCCAAGGTCTTAAAATCCTTACCTCTGATCCTGATACATTATAAAGTTTTTGACCAATACCATACTCTTCGTAAAAAGCCTTAGCGTCAAATGCTCCGGCATCACAATACTTATTTTTATGACCGTTATCCAAATACAGTTCCACATCGCATTCGGCTCTCATTTCCTCGGTTATACCTACCGTAGGAGCAAAATCTCCGTTTTCAAATCTAAGGAGATTATTCTTACGAAGCTTTCCTACCGGACGCACTTTATCTCCGGTATTTTGAGTCATGTCTATAAGGTAAAAATCCCAAGAAGGGAGAAGGCTTTTGTCGCCAACTGATTCCGTGGCTTCTGGAGGAAGCTGATCCTCAGCCCAAGCGGATGCCGATCCTGAAGCACCTTCTTTAAGAACGTTGAAAGTATTACCATCAGACAAAACAAAAGGCTCAGATTCCTCCCCTTTCTTCGATAAAAACTTTTCCCTTTTACCAACTTGATTAACGACGATGTTCTTCTTAGCCTTATTCCCTTCATCGGAAATAGTGTAATTCAAAGTCGTATCAAGACCTTCATTTATTTCAGAAAACACCGACACCAGTTTATCATTCTCACCTTCTGTCGGATTAAATTTTACGTTGCTCATTTTCAAAAATCAAATTTGCATTCATCAACAACAGGCTCGCATTTGGTATTTTCATTAACCCATTTCATGCCCTCTTCTTCCAGTATCTTCTTAGCCTTTTCATTGGCATCATCAACGCTAATGAAAGACGTTACGGTACCGGCGTATATCCTCCTGTATTTCTCAGGAGCCTTCCATCCTTCCTTACAACGTTTACTAAACCAACCATGTTGATCTTCGTTGTAATAAACGGTTTTACATACTCCAGATTCGTTAGCGGCAGCCTGCCCCTCTTGCTCAAGGATCCTCGCAGCTTCGTAGTTAGCTATTTCGGTACTGAACTTAGACCATACACGACCGGCCTCTACCACGTAATGTATAGGCTGTTCTTGCTTTTGACCATCAGGGCAATCATTTTTAAAGAAATCCCCTTCCTGTCTTGTGTTATAATAAACCTTGCAACATCCACCTACTTTATTAGCATACAACGGACCTTCTTTCTCCGCAAACTCTTCCGCTTTCCTATCTGCATCATCTTGGCTTATATCCGAACAAAATTCAGCTTCATGAACGATAAACGTTTCTTCAGAACCAAGATCTTCCGGACAATCCGATTTCTTGAAAGCTTTTCTGTATTCTTTGTTGTAATACATCTTTTTCATGACAAGATCTTATTAAGTTCTTCTTTGAATTTATGAATCTCGTCCGGACACAACCCACATTCCCCTTCACAGACGATTCTTCTCATACGATCTATTTTAAAAACCGTATCCATATCAGGCTTGATACCTACCTTATACTTATGATATTGTAGATACTGATCAGCCTTACATGCTATAAAACGATCAGCACACTCACATAAGTAAGATGAAGGGAAAAGAATTTGCTGTGTACTTCCGGTAGCTGCCATATCACCTTGACGTAAAATACCTGGCGTATTCTTTATTTATGTATTCAGAATAAGTAGCAAGATCATCCGGATCCGGGCACTCGTTCTTCAAATTAACGATCCAGCCTCTTACCAGTTTTTGAATATCAGCATACCTTTTACTTACACCTCCTACAAACCTGAACTTGCGATGAAGGTCTATGATTTTCTTGTCCAATACAGCAAGTTCATCATATTTCTGAATACAAGCCGCATTAGAATCAGCTTTAGGTGTCGTATTCGACTGAGGCTTTATAGCCCGACTTTTATTAACAGAAGCAATGTTGCTTCTTCCGCATCCACATCCCATAATTTATTGATATTTAATTTATTATATTTTGCAACCACAATTTTCACAATTATTGAGAACGTAAATCAATTTAGATGCTTTTTCGTATAATTGTTTTACGTTTTCAAAATTCCCTAATCTCATATTAGCTTCAGCCGCAGCCAGCAGAAACTCTATTTCTTTTATTTTGTCAATAACGTCATCATCCTCATGATCGCATAACACAGTTGACCTGGCCCATATCTTATCTATGTTAAGACGGATCAGATCTGTTTTTAAATACTTTCTGTTAAATGAATAAGAGGAAGGACTGCCTTTTATGGTAATATCGTATATACCATCTTTCAGGTTTTCAAAATCATTTCCGCGACCCGGATTTATGCCAAGAGTCTTACTGTTGAATACATTCAGCTGATTCTTACCAAGATAATAAACATACTTATTCTCATCTTCAGGTGGTACAATCTCTATAATAGCCGGTCTGTCTGCCAATATCCCCCATTCCGACTGATCGGCTATGCGAAGCGTTTTAGGGTTGTTGGTGCTTATAACCTCAAAATCAAGATGGATGTTGTTCATACTCTCCTCCCATCCCATTCTGGTAAGGGAATCATCGTATCTGGCTGTTATATCATCTCCCTCTACTTCAGTACTATTAACACGTACCTCGGTACCATTTATCTTGACTCCTACTATTTGGGCCACCAATGACTTAGCCATACCAAACATAGGAACAATGATTTCTCCGTTGTAATCAGTTCCTTCATTTGGATACTGTACTACTTCAGTCTTGTACAAACCGTCATTTCTTCTGGCTACTATTCTAATAACCATCTGATTTTCCACATCGTAGTCGGTCATTACTATCCTGACATAGAAAATGTTATTTCTTATCTGTGGTAAAATATCGATATAATTCATAACTTACCTTTTTCCACAAAGATAAGTAAATGGGGTGATAAAAGTTTAAAATGTTGTGTATTAAATAAAATAGGACGTGATTATTACCATATCCGATAATAGATTCCAGCGCCTAAGTAGGGGGAGAAGCCCTCGCGCCCAACCCCATACCCTGCCGTCAGTCCTATGCCCCAGCGCCGGCTCTTTTCGTATATTATTTCTTTTTTGTGGTAGATGATCATCGTGTCCAAATTAGGTCTGTATCCGCTTATAACAGCCCGATAATCATCTGTATTGTATGTTTTTCTTTGTATAGGAATATTTATATAAACAGTGTCTTTTATCGTATCTTTTTCAACTATAGCATCCATAGGGAAAGGTATTTCTACCTCCCCTACGTCAACTATATACTGAGGAACAGGAACAGGTTGGATAATGGTATCTATTACAGTATCTATTTCTATATCGTGTATTATTTCTTGTTTCTTGCATGTTTTACCAAACAAGAAAGATATAAAACACAGTAGAAGAACTCCTAACACATGCCTGGATCTCATTTTTTGCAAACACATCTTTTACCCTCCTTATCTTCGTCTAAAAGCTCTTGTATATCACCGTTGTTAATACCTTCTTTAAGCTCTTCTCCGAATGGAACCTTCTGCCACCAACTTACTTTGCTAAAGAAATACTTAACACCTTTTACTATCATCAAATCAGGTGCAAGGTCGCCGAGGCGTTTGAATGCCATTCCACCGTATAATATTAAGGCGAATATCGTAATCCACTGAAGAAGCATGTCTATAAACTCTGGGGATTTATGCCCTCCCATAGACATAATAAGATCCATTCCGGATATGGTAAACAGCCCGAAAGAGCAGGCCGCGAACTCAAGAAGGATTTTCAAAACTCCAATTTCGCTTATGCATGTCAATATCTTAAAAGGCCTCTTTCTCTTTCTTCGGATATAGCAGTGTTTGATACTTTTTATAGTAGCTAACAAAAGATTTATAGCCAATATAAACAATATAGAATATATAAGGTGGTGAATCTCCTGGAAATTCATCCACAATGCTGATAATCCGGAAATGAGAAAAGCCCAGAAACTTTCTAAATTCATCCTTCCTACAAATCTGTAAGCCATATTAGAACATAGTTACTTTCTTGCTACTTCCAAGAGAGTCATATACGTCAATATGGACCCAATTGGTACCTGATTCTAATCTAATGGGACAAGGAAGTAGATCCTGCGACTGAATTATTTTATTCCTTGTCTCTTCTGCCGTCATACCCTTGGCATCAAAATCAATGGCTGCCCCAAGCATATGAGGACTGATATACAAAGACCCTGATACGGTCTTGGATTTTACTATGTCTGAGATATTGTTCCTAAACCCACGCTCATCAAACCTTCCACCCGACTTCCAGGTATTAACCGTCATCGGAGTTTTCAAAATGTCTTTCCTTAAAACCAGTATCGTGTGAAGCAACTCAGTTCTTAAATACCTCCAGCAAAGATCTTTGTCTCTACCGTATTCTTTAGGACCAACTAATTCAACAATACTAAAATACTGACTCAATTCTTTTATAATATCACTTCTTTCCATAACTTAACCTTTTTCACAAAGATAATCAGAACCTTACCAAATATTAAAATAAGCAGAGTTTGGATTAAAGAAAAACCCCTGCATAAATAAATATACAGGGGCCATCCATAACATTAACAACAAATTACGACCTAAACAACCCTTACGTATCCGGCTGATACAAGATCAGAAAGATTCTCGTAAGCCAAAGGGATGCCTGAATCTCTTATGCAAAGATACTTAATTTCTTTGTCAATGTAATACTTTCCATTCTCTAAAATAGAATTATATACCCAAGGAATAGGATCGTCTATCGTACCTGAATGCTTTTCCTGAACAACCATATACAGGCTTTCAGCTCCACCTCCCTGACCAGGAACCCAGTCGGCTTGTAGATTGTGATTTTGCCTTACTTCAAACAAAGTCCAATCCAAATCCGAAGGTTTGTTTTTGCTGCGGAAACGCTGCCCCTTTACAACAGCAGTTCCCATAGGAAGACCTTTGTCGCCATAAACTCCATCCTTATCCCAAATAGGATACAATCCTTTTATCTTAAGAGCAAGACTCTGGTCAGTATTCTCCAACATAGCCGGCGTATTGATCATCGCCCTCATGTACATGGCTGTAGCCTTCTCCGGATCGTTAGCTTCAAGGATCTTATTTTTTTCTATGATCTGATCCTTTGTCCTTGCCAACTTCTCAGGATATCCTTCATCCACTTTCATAGATTCAACTTCACTCCTGTCAGTTTTAGAAGCTATTTCCTTTTCTATGGCAGCAGTACGATCATCGCACTCAGATTCATATACATGCATTTCATTCATTGCCGTATTAGCAATATCAAGCTCGTATTCTGAATCTGCTACAGATACGGTGTATATCCCGCTTCCTTTTGCTACATCAATATCGTTTTTAACCTTCTGCCTCATGCTGCTGTTATACCATATCTGTTTACCATCCAAACTATAAGAACGGACAGCATCAGAATAAGCATATTCCCTGGCCTCAGAAACCTTCCTGTCTTTAGCCTTGGCAAGCAACTCCTCTTCAGTTGGTCCAGGAGGTTCCGGGTCAAGCTGCATGGCAATAACTTCTTTCACACTCGCATCAGGATTATCTTGATGGAATTTTTCTTGATCGGAGTCAAGTTGAACCCATTTACCATCTAAGAAATCTTGGTAAGAATACCCTACTTCGTAAGAAGAGGAATCCAACTCGTATCCTTCCCAGTAAAAACCTTTTACGTTCTTATTTACATAAACCATACTCTATCCTTTCTGTTAAGCTTGTTCACCTACTCTGATAACTAACTTATCATTAATATACCAGATACTTAATTCTATAAAACTATTTTTAGGTACTACTACGCTATCGCCTGACATGCTCTGGAACAGGCCAGAGGTAGGAAGCGGCTGCGTGATGTCTGTGCCGGTAGTGTTGTTGACCCGCACCTGCCATTCCCTCCCAACATCCTCAGCAGATACGGCCATAGACAGGTTCGTAGCGGAAGCTACGTTGGCTATGATATTATGAGCATCTATTGGCAAACTTGCTAATGTTGTGACAACATTAGGAGTCTTAGCCATAAACTTCAAATAAGATAACATGTCATTAGACAACGTAGCCGTATTAGCTATAGCTCTATATGTCTTATCTTGGGAAACAACATAAGTTACCATCTCAATGTCTATATAAGATCCAGATACGTCTTCCTTTGAGTTGGTGTTATTAAATAAAACAGCTATTATTTTTAATTCAGAATTATCATTGTCTAAAAAATAATCCAAAGAAAAATAATAAAAACTAAGCTTACCTAATGTAATATTGTTATTGTAAGCATTCAGAACTTTTGCATACGAATCCTCATCAAGAGTTCCAGAAGTACCGGGAAATATGGATAAATCAAGATAAGATGAATCTACTCCTGTACTTACCATACCAAGTGATTCAAGCACCTTAGTTCCACCTTCTTCAGTAACCAAAATATATTCGTTATACACGTTTTTAGTTTCTGTAGATGCCACATCGTCTTTTACAAGATACATGACATTATCCTTCGCTTCTTCAACAGTAGGAAGTTTGCTAACAATCTGTTTCTTCCACCCTGCTGCCGAAACAGCATCATCTATGTACTGTTTTGTTACATGATCTCCCCATGTCATATTACTAAGAAGAGTCTTGCTACCGTCCTGACTTCCGGCAGGGGGAGCCGGGATGAGGCCTCCCTTCCCCGACTCCGAACCTGTTCCAGGAGCAGCCTGCACCACATTCTCAAGTCTGGAATCAACCTCCTGGCCTTCGAATTTACTGTTATAACCTATTTCTGCCATATTTATTTTTTGTTAATTTTATCCAACAACTTCTTGACCTGGTCTACGATGTCCATCACCGCACCAACCTTGTTTTTTACGTCCTCAACCTTCTGATCAATCTTAGAATCCAAAGCCTTTAAACGATCTTCGTTTTTACGATACGCTAAATACAGGGCTAAACCGATGATTGCTATCGTAAGGATATTAGCCAAAACGCATCCGATTATTATCTGAAACATGATGATTATATGGTAGATAACGCTACCACACGCTTTAATTATTCAACTTTTTACAAATATAGTAATTGCCCCAACCATAACAAGATCAAAGACACTCGTCATTAACATCAGACACCCATTCTTTAGATGAAAGAACAGATTCAAACTCAGAAGAAGGGCTATCATATACCGAATACGGATATTGAGGATCGTCATCAGCCTGCGCGTCTAAAGACTTAAATAGATGGTCATAATGTTCTACGTGTAAAATAACCTTAGAGCCGTCTACGCTCGCTCTTGGGCTACCTGTTCCTAATTCACGTTTCTTTTCTTCAGATACGGAATCATATACTTCTTTTGGTATGATAATGAATTTCATATTATTTTGCTTTTAAAGTTTGTAAATAGTTATATGCTTTGATACAATCTTCCCTGGAGAGGACTGTAGGATAAATCGCTAAGTTTTTGAAAGCAATTTTAGTATATACGTTACCTGAATATCCTATAGTTAAGAAATTTTTACTGGTAGATTCCGTTTCTTCATTATAAATAGATTCTTTCCAGTCTTTTGAATAAATCCTGCCATCAGAACAAATCGCATTAACGGTATTTTGATCGGGAATCAAATTATTTCTACCATTTTTTATGTTAATAAGTATTGGATTATAATTATGATACTTAACCACCCTACCGGTATCTGATCGATATTGGATCCGATATTGTAATCAGGATCGGTTGTTTTAAGAACCATATGTCTCAATTCCCTTGTATTTCCATATCCGTCCATTGTTATGTATGTCCGGATCTGTACCTTGCCCTTTTCCGTCTTATAACAGTTTTCTACTATTTCTGTGTCGGATGTAGTAGCATCAGGGAAATCACAAACAACACGCTGCCATCCTTCTTGTATTTTGTTGAATGTGGCACCTCTTTGTATATCAGGATCGGTTGTTTCCATAACAATAAGATACTCGTCCCGGACTCCTATTATGCTATCTACCGACCTATATCCTCCAAGATGTATTTTACCACCAGGAGTTGTATAGCATTCATCTACAGACATAATATGTCTTTCCGTAAGATCAGGAAAATCGCATTCGGTTTTCGCCCATTCATTAGGTATCTTATCTATTCTCGTCCACTGAGGATAAGCTTCATCCGTTGTCTTAACAATATAATAATACTGTTCCCTTACACCAAGAACAGCATCAATAGACTGATAACCTTTTATATTAACCTTACCGCCATCCGTCTTATAACATTCATCCACTTCAACAATTTCCCGGTCCGTCATGTCAGGAAAATCACATACCATCCTCACCCAATCTTCGGGAATAGAATCCAGCACGGTCCCTACCTTAATATCAGGATCGGTTGACTGAAGGACGGTGTAAACCTCTTCCCTGGATCCAAGAATATTATCTATGGCTATCAAGCCTTCTACCTGAACTTTCCCTTTTTTAGTAGTGTAACATTCAAGAACATAAGTTACATCTCGTTCTGTCATGTCAGGAAAGTCACAAACCATTCGAACCCAATTCTCTGGAATTAGCTTAAAAACATGCCCGGCAGGGAAATTATCGTCAGTTGACTGAATAACGGTATAAATAGATTCCCTGATGTTTATCTTGTCATCTATGGCTTCTAATCCTTCTATTTCAACCTTACCATCAGGAGTTTTATAACATCTGTTGACGAACGTAATGTCTCGTTCTGTCATATCAGGAAGATCGCAGTCGATCATAACCCATTCGTCCGGTATTTTAGTAAGAACCTTACCTACCGGATTATCCATGTCGGTACTGTCGGTAATTCTATGGGTTTCTTTAAGAACATCCATCTGATCGTTAAGAAGATACCAACTCCATACTTCAACCTTTCCACCAGGTGTACGGTAACAGGTTTTGAAATCTTTGATAACTTTCTCAGCTATGTTAATCCACTCCCATTCGGTTGTGGCCGGAATACCAGAAACAGGATGCTTCTTGCCTTCTTCGTCAAGATACCAATAACAGCCATTTAAGGACACAACCACTTGGTAGATTTTGTCCCCTATTTTTATACCGGATTTGCTGTCATCTACCGGTTGGGAGGAACCCCATTTTCCAACTATGTTGGTTATTTTATCAATGCCCCTACCAAAGGCACCGGATAAAAAATCCACGCCATTCATATGAAACTAACTTATTTCAAATTGTTTTATTACAAAAAAGGGGGTGGAGGACCAGCCTCCTCCCCCTTGGGATATATAGAAAAAAGGAAAATCAAATCTTGCAGGGCTTGATATTTGCCGAAGCAGCTAACAAGTCCATAAGGTCTTGAATACCTTCGTGAGCACCGTACGGTACATGGAAGTGTACTGTAATATGATCATCAATTACCCTACCGAAGCCGTTAGAATAACGCGCCGGCTTCAACGTTACTGAATAATCAGCATACGGAGCCAACAGGTCTAAGCGGGTTTCTTCGTTGGTAAACATCCGTTCCATAAGTTCTTGGTGAGTCTTACGGAAGTCGAAGAACATACGTTGTTCGCGTTCTTTATCCAGCAATTCAGCGCCAAGGTGAGTACGCGGAGCCCAGTGCTGTTTGTATTCGGTATGGATCAGGTTGAAGTACGTGCTGATAGCCTCGCGCTGTTCATCCGGATAACCACCATTTACAGCAATACGAACAGATCCTTCTTGGAATGTCAGACGGTCAATCAAACAGTCAGACGGAGAAATCATGTAGTCAATACCACGGAACAAAATACCGCATTTGCAGTTCTTAGGAAGCGGATCGGCGATAATGGACTGATCTCCTGCTACGACACCCAAACGTTTCCAATTACGTCCACGATAAGATTCGGGCGCTTTCGATACAAAGAAGTCTTTGAAAATTTTATCGCATTCGTCGCAAACCATGTTAGTAACGACCGTTGTTTTGAATTTGTGTTGACATCCACCAGGTGTACCGTAATCTTCGATTGTCAGATACGGGAATGCTGCCTGTAATTCTTCTTTAGCACTGTTACCACATTCATCATCCGGCAACGTGATTTCATAGGCTTCTTTCGAAATCTTACAAGAACCACATGCTTCCCAGCTAACGGTAGTAACAGTAGGATTGCTACACATATCTGCTGTTTTAGCAACGAACGTTACTGTGGCTGTCGGATTAGTTTCTACAAATGCATCGATATCAGCCTTCGTCAGTTTCTTGCTTACGGCCACAGTGTACATACCTACTCCGCCATCTTGGGCTGCTGTTTTCTCGGCAGTGCTGCTAACGGCATTCTTAATGCTTTCTACTACAGTAGACTGATCAACGCCATCATCCTCTAACGTTACGGCATAAATCAAACCGCCGTCTACCTTAGTATATCCTTCAGGACACTCTTCGCAGCCTTTCATTATAGAAGACAGCTTTTGAGTATAATCAGCAGGCTTACCACCTTCTTTCATCACCTGATATTTGGAAGTAGAAAGATGACGTCCGACTCTCTTGATATCCAAACCAGGATAAGCAGCCTTAAGCTGAGCCAGGGCATAAGCATCACCGGTATCACACATTTCCATACAATAGAAATTCATGTCGGTTTCCACCGGAGTTTTTTCCAACTCGTCACAAGAATGGATAGGATGGATTTCTACAAAATCACCTACCTTTCCACCACCTGCAATCGGCTGATTCTTGATACGTTCGATTGTTTTCAAGATAGCAGCCAAAATATCAACATCTTCGCAAGGATCACATTCTGAACACATATCCTCACGACCAGGACAGTTTTCGAAAATGATGTAATCATCGATATTCACCTCACCCATCGGATAACCACGAAGCTCGAACAAACGTCCTGTCAGCTTAATATGAATAGGGATACGATCGCCTTTTCTTGCTGTAATAGCGGTATTGTCGTCAATTCCGTTGTAACCGAAAATAACTTCATCTACTTTAATTTCTTTGCTCTTCGGAGCAGAAGCATACACTTCTATAATTTCATCAATAGCAAACGTAGGTGTAGAGAATGATTTATCATCAGATACACGGTCGTTCACCATCTCATTACGTCCGATTCTGATCTGGAAACGTTGTTCGTCCTTACGATATCCTTTCAAGTCTTTCAACGCTTTCAAACCATCTTTAGTCTGCTCACCATCCAAATCATAGATAGCGATCTGACCTTCTTGAAGCAACAAAGAATCTACGTCCGCCAACTTAGCGTGCGGAGGACAGATAATGTGTCTGTCATACGGTTTATGGATAGCCATAGCCTTATAATATTTTAAAAATTAATATTCTGTTATCTGTCTCAAAAATAGCGATAGTCATATAAGCAACAAAAAGCATTAGGAATTAATTAATTCTTAATGCTTTTTGATAGTCTTTAATTTAGGACACGTCTTTATTCTGCTATAAAGGAGATTGGACGTTGTTTGAGTCTATTTGATAACGTCCATATTCGCTTTCATTCAAAGCAAATTGCTTTTCAATCATGTTAAGGATAATACCAATTAATTTATCATCTAATTCAGGATCTATATCGGTTGAATTAGAACCATCGGATTTAACATATCCTTCGATGTCAACTTCCTTAGGATAGCGGTAATACGTAAGGTAAACGGTGTCTACTTCAAAACCAGACTTGTACACCCTTACCGAATCTTCGCCTATAGTGTAGAACGTTTCCCTAAAATCAAAATCAGGTTTGTTAAAAAAGTCGGCAAGAAGCTCATGCGGGTTTTCGTTCTTAGCCTCCCACATGGTAAAATCAGTGACCGTGCATTCACCTTTGGTAAATACGCCTGATATGTTTGAAAAAGAAAAGAAATCAGAAGGCAATGAAAACAAAGTGCTTTCCGGATTATCTTTATCTCCTTTCTCGTCAAGTTCTTTTGAATACACAACTAACTTTTGGATATAACGTATATCCTCTTCGTTTTTCTTATCAAGGATATAACGAACAAGGCGGTTTTGTTCGTCATTAAAAAGCTGAACAAAACGTGCCTTGTCAAGTTTTATACCACCGTTGGTCATGTTTTCTTCAGCCTTCTGTAAGGCCCGAAGATAACAATCAACAATCTTCATAAATTATTCTTTTTTATCAGCGTATTGATCAATATCAAAACCTTTTTCGTCTTCCTTTTTCTTCTTGTCAGACTTAGCTCCTTCTATTTTTTTATGCTTGTTCTTTAAAGCATTATACGCTTCCAGAACACGTGACTTGGTTTCTAACATCGACTTATTGGAAGCAAGAGCCATAGACGCAGAGATAGCGTCGGCGCCCAGGAGCTCGCCATTCAGATACAGTCCGTCGGTGTTGACGGTGACAGCCAGTCCCTCGATCATTTCCCTAATCATACGATGGAATTTGATCACCTGCATTCCCTCAGAAGATTCATCATCAGACAAGAACCTTGAGCTTGCTTCTTTATACATGTCAACGTTCGTATTCTTAGCATCAATCCAATTAGTGAATATGTATTGAACCATGCTCTGATCAAGCTCTACGCTATATATGATATCAAGATACAAAAGCAGATCGTAGATGCTTTTCCTTTCAGCCTCGGATCCTTTCAGTTTGTTCATGAACTCGTATAAAATATCAGCCTTGTCAATCTGACGTTGTTTCCTGATATCTACGGCCGTAGTCTTGTCTTCTACACAATAATAAGATTCAACGTACATCGGATTACCGTCTTCCTCTTTAGGAGTAAGAGACTTGGATAAAATAGCTATATACAGCTCAAATAAATCACGAACGTCATTAGTGTAGAACAAACGACCATCATATAAGTCAATTCTGTAAGAATCCCAGAAATCGAAGTTCTTTTGGTCCAGGTCCTCATTGACAGTTTCTTCAAACGGATACCGAATATTCTTAATACGCATATCCATTTCATTCTTCTTGTCTTCAAGTGAGTAACCTTTATAACATGCTGAATTGATAAAGAAACCTGTATCATACACCCTAAGATCCTTGTCCCATCCACAACAAGATACTGTCTTGTTCCCAGGGAAAGGAGTCTTGGAAATGCCTCTTTCCTGATATCCGGAAGGAGCTTCTTCATCCATCTTACCTGTTATAACATAAATAGAGTCGGAATATATCTTCATTCCTCCTACGGTAGCCAGCAGTTTCTTAGACTCATGGCTTTCTTCAAAAATCTTTTTTCCCATTTTTTTATATACCCTACGTCTTTTCATATATGAAAAGACTATGTTAGAAACAAAATTTGCGGCCGGTTTTAAAGCCGACCGCAAGTTAATATTAAAAGTTATGATTACAAAGAGCTTGGTAACAATTCAATTGTTACGAACCGGCTGGTATCTTTTACCCAACAAGCCGATACAGAATGGCACCAGAATTGTTCTGACATACGAGGATGGCTGGATACAATTTCTTGAGCCGATACTCTGGATGACCATCTACCTTGTTCGTAACCCCACCACATAGAACCGATATCAGGCTTAACGTAGAATACGTTGCTGTTGATATTACCAATACGAGCTTCGGCTGAAGCAGGGATGCCGGCGAATGCATTGGAATATTCAGGAGCGGTCAAGTCTTCCATAATACATGAATATGATGTGATAGGAGTCATACCGTCTACCAACTGGCTTCTATCTACCATATCAACGTAATCCAAAGAAGGTTCGTGTTCTACAATAACCTTACCAATACCCGGAATAGTAACACCCTTGATCTTTACAGTTCCTAATTCAAGAGCATCGTTTGATCCTGTTACCGGATTATTGATAATACGTTCTGTACCCATAAGCGGAGCCAAGGCACCCAATTGAGAGAAGAACTCATCACGGAAGATTTCAACGATGTTCTTGTAAGCCATAGCACCTACCTTGAATTTCATTACACGATTTTCAATCGGCATATCGCTACGACCACGGAAAATATAGTCAGCAGCAGCCAGGAAGTGTTCGCGCTTGATACCGCCCGGACGTGCATATGAGATAACGAAACCACGGCGAAGTTGATGGTACAAACCTTCGTTTTTCATCAAAACACCATTATGACCCTTAACTCTACCTCCACGCATGAACATAAGTTCGTATGCTTCCATCTTAGCCAACTCAGCCAAACAGAACAAAGACACTGTATTGGCTACACGTGCCGTACGCATATCAATGCTTCCGTCACCAAGACGAGAACCGATGATAGCATAACTTGCATCACCTCCTCTGATTTCAGAAAGCTGACGAACTTTCTGGTAAGCCTTGTCGATGAAATTCTGTGTACGTTCGTCTGCATAAGCCAAAGACTTAATACCAGCGTACATAGTCGTTTCACCTTCAACACCACGGTGTCCACCAAGCGTAAATTCACAAGTCATAGAACCAGCCCTAGAAGCACCTCCTACACCAGAGAACTGAGTAGAGAACTCACCAAGAACGTTTGTTACCTTCCAGTATTTAATACCGGCGCGAAGCATGTCTTTCGGGAAGTATTTAGCACGAGAACGACCCCACAGCTTACACCAATATCTCCAGTTTTCACCTTCTTGTTTCGGAGGGCGCTCTGTAGAGATAAGAGCCTGGCAACCGTTAATCACATCGTAAGTAATAACATCTCCTTGTTTGAATTGTGCATTCAACACAATTTCGAAGAAGCTTTCATCAATACCAGGTTTTGCATATTTCAAAGACGTGTCTTCTACTGTAACCACCTCATACGTTTCTGATACCGGAAGATCATAACGGAATGAACCATTGATACCATTTACGGTAATAGTAGCATCCTGTTTAATCATACCCATATACATAGGCAGAGGATAGTTTGTAATGTTAGAAAACAACTCAAGCATACCCAGATGGTTCTTATCCGGATTTTCGTAGTACCAATCTTCTAAAGAGCTAAGATCGTGCTCTACGATACTTTGCTTAACGACTTTAGCGTCGGTATATCCAATCACCGTGTCACCATTCATGGTGGCCGGGAAATTTTTTGTTAAAAGTACATTAGCCATGAACGAAAAAATGTTTTAATTTTTAATCTATACTGATTTCATCGAACTTCACACCTTGAACTTGATCACCTTTATCATCTACCGGAGCTACCCTCTTGTCTTTATTTGTGTGGCTGATGAGCTTATAAATTTTCTTTTTCTCATCAACTACAGCTTGATTCGACTTCTGTTTTATGAACTCTCCTGGGTTCATAAGAAACATAATCAAATCTGGCGCTTCTTCCGGATTCATCATCATCTCCCTTACCCTATTAAATGCTTTGGTAATTCCGGGATTCGATTCAGAAGGTTTTAGGGCAAAATCAAGAGCTTTAGATACCATAGTGTCATTTAGCTGATACTTTGCCTGGATAGAAGACTTAAGGTCTTTCTTATACCTTCTAAAATCTTCTGCATCCTTCGCCTTCTTTTCGGCAGCCTCTTTAGTACGTTGCTGGATAATATCATCCATTCTCTTATCAAGCTCAGCCTTATACTTTATAGCCTTTGCTTCAACATACTCTTCTCCTTTATTGATAATGCCTTTGAAAAACTCATCAGCTTCATCTTTAGGCAACCCAAGAAGATCAACATAATGGCGAACGATCTTTATCTGATCTGCTTTGTTTTCAATGTCAAGCTTTTCTATCGGAGCGACATTCGTATCATATTGCTTAAGAATATCAACGATATTAGCGCCAGCCTTATCAGCCTGAATAAGCTTCTTGGTAATATCAGAAACAGAAGTAACATCTATCTTATCCTTAACAATATCCTCTTTCTGGCTTTCAAGGACTGTAGATAGTATGTCACACAACGAATCTTCTTTACTAAAATCAAGATCATTGATAGTAATCTCTTCGCCGTTTTCACCGCTAAATACCACATCTTTCAAATCGGGAATGATCCCTCTTGAAGAAAGGGCATCCAATACTTTTCTGTAATTGACAACCGGGGTCTCTACCGGATCCTGTTTAACGTCAACCACATTCTCTTCTCCTTTTTTATCCTCTTTAGGATCAGGAGTAGGATCGACAACCGGCTCTTCTTTAATTTGAGAACCTTCTTCTACAGGCTTCTCATCTTTTTTAGCCGGTTCATTACCATTAATAGGCAGAATATCTTCTTCTCTATTATAAACATCATCAACCGGACCGATACTAAAAATATCGTCCAATTCTACTATTCCATTTTTTTCTAATTTTCCCATACTGCAAAAATATTTAAATACCTATATTTCAGACAAAAAACTTATAAGTGTTTAATCTTCTCTAAAAATTAAACATCCCCAAATTTTATTAGAGATTTTCTAATGAAATTTGGGGATGTTTAATCCTTAATTCTTATTGATTCCGGCTACATACCTTTTGGTGGCATCTTCCCTCGCTCGTTGAGCAAGCTCTTTGGATTTTAATTTTAACTCTTCCATTTTCATTCTCATTTCATCATCATGAAGTTTGGAATCGTTTTCAATTTTCTTATCCTCTATCCTTTCCTTACTTTCTATATCAGCCTGCCTTACGGTCTGATCTGAAACAGAAGCCAGGAAGTTGAGGGAGGTGGCGTCGCTCTTGGCGTCTGCCGCCCTGCCTGCCGCCTGGATCTTCTCTTGAAGTATCCTGTATTGACCTTTCTTGTCTTCCAAAGCAAGTTCATGCTGACGTTGCTTATCCTTCTCAGCAGCTTCAGCTTGTATCTGTTGCTGGTTAAGCTGCATCTGATTCTGTTGTTGCTGCTGCATCTGACGCTCGTTGTATGCCCGAGTATTCCTTGCATTCTGTATAAGTTCCACCATAGAATCTGATGTGAAGATAGATGCAAGATCGTAAATATCGCCTCCGGCTGTATTTAGCTGCAACATGAAAGTTTTAAATTTCTCAAGCTCATCCCTTTTCTTCGAGTTGGATAAAGCCTGAACACCAAGATGCCTTAGGCTAAGACCGTCGGTTCCTATAGATAAAAACGCTCTGGTAAGGTCACTTTTTGTGTACATTACAGAAATATCCTTTCCTTCTTCCTGACATTGTTGAGCAACAGCCAGATGAAGATCGAGAGCGCGTTTCTTGAAGTAACCGAAGTTATCAAAGTATATCTGTGTTTGTAACATAGATGCTGTAACGCCCTGCTGGACCCCGGTGGCGGTCTCATACCTGTTGGGACCGTTAATTACTTGAGGCGTGATACCAACCATTTCAAAACACTTCATCCTCGACCATTCAGCAAGCTCCATTCTTGTTTTAAGCTGCTCTGTCTGCGACAAATCATAGACAGCAAACTGGTTGAAAGGAACACCACCTTTCGTGTTTTGAGATGAGGTATCTAATGTAAGAGCACCTACAGACTTAGCTACATCAAGAAGGTTTGCCCATATATCAGCCACATCTTCACCCAAATCCTTATATTCACTTGGAACCAAATTAATATCCCCTAAGAAGAATTTACCGATCTCCTTTTCAAGAATATTGTTGATCTGGTTTATGGAGAAATTATAGAATATTTGATATGGCTGAATCCTGTTAGCCATAGAAGTACCGATATATCCGGCAACAGGTAGAACAAAGTCATAGATGTTGCTATCCCCTTTTATCTGGTGATCGATAGGTTCTCCATCCAGATACAGGTTGTCCTGAGCGAGAGCCCCGCCACTGATTTTAACCCCGTACCTTACCTGTGGAACGTAATCTACGAAATAAGTATTAATCTCCGGATCCTCCATTCCTTTACTCATGGTTCTGGTAATTTTCTTAATACCATTTTCCTGTAAAAAGTCTTGAAGAAGCTCGTCGGTTACCATTTCGGTAGTTACTAATCCGGTTTCAGTTTGGTAGGTAATTACATACACCTGAGCCGGGGATACCCAATATGATTCAGTTACCTGATACAAATCACTACGAACATGCTCGTCGCTCAAACTCTGGGCACGGTTATAATAATTACCATGCTCTAAATTTGGCATGAATCTGGTCCTATGATATTCATTACCATTACTATCATATCCGGTATATGTGCCTGCTGGAATACCGTAATAATCCTCATAAGATTTTATAGAGGCATAATCATTATATCCTTTCCAAGGTATTACCTTATTTTGATATAACATCCCTACACTCGCCGATTTGGATAAACTTACATAGCTCCCATTATCACCATTGTTATAAGTACCATTGAAATTATCAGCACCTCCTATAAGCTTTTGCTTGTCTTTTGCCGTAAGAAGATGCCCCCACCTCACTATAATATCATTGGCAGTATAATAATGGACACGGCCAATATAATCACCATATTGAGGATACTTACTATCTAACGTCTTCGAATAAAATGTATTCAACGGAGACCATCTCTCCGGCTTATAATAGTCGTATCCTACATGATAGTTCCTAAAACAACGACCGGTAAGAAGATAGTCGATGAAATTCTCGGTGTCTATCTCATCCATGTAAAAACGCCCCCTGTCTGCTTCAAGCGTATGAGAACCCCATATAACCTCGGCAGTCTTCCATTTTGTATTCATGAAATTCTCTATCTCAGGAGGGGTCATAGATGCTTTCACCTCTTGTATCTGTTGAGCATAAGCCTGCTTTTCTTCTTCGCTGGCAAAATTATTATAATCCGGATCCAATCCTCTATTTAATAACTCTTGCCTAACCCTTCTGTCCAATTCCTCTCTAATGTAATTATGAAGGAGATTCTCCTTCGTGGCAGAATACTGATTCACTTCAGATTCGTCCAATCCAACTACATTATACTTGTCAGAAAGGTTACCCAACCATCCTACAAAAGCGTTTACGATCGTACCTATTATATCATAATGACGTAAGAATGATGGAATATTCACATTGTCCCTTATAGACTGAACATCCTTAAGATAAGGAATTACATCTTTCAGCTCCATAAATGACAGCTTTCCTTCCATCATCCTGTAAAAATCTTTGAACTTTTGGTTCTCATCAAGCTGCTTCAAACCAATCAATTCAAGAGAATCCATAGTAGCTTTAAACCACTCCTTGGTTTTTCTCTTAGTAGGTATAGCCTGTACCGGCAACCCTGAAAATACTCCTCTGGCTGGAAAAGCCTGATCTCTATTGAAATATTCCATCCTATTATCCTATTTTTCACAAAGATAAGGAATTTGTTCTCGTCACCTCATTTTGTAAGGGTTATGTCTTCTTACCGTAAATCCTTTAACCTGTTCCATCTTCTTACGTTCCCTCTTCTTTTGATTCTCCTTCTGAGTCGTACTTTCAGGCATGTAACCCATATCATCATAATACTTAGCCAGAAGAAGAGCGTGGCCGAAGGCTATGATACGGTCGGTGTTGACCCCAGGGCCAAAGGCTATGATTTCATCAAGAAGCTCTATATCAGGAATACGGTAAATACCCTTCTGTGTTATTTCATTACCATCATCATCATACCCAACAACAACATCCTCCCAACAATATTGAATAACGGTATTGAAAAGCATGCGCTGATTTGGAACCGTAGGAGCCAAACCGAGCTTGTTGTTCTGACGGGCGCCAGCACGGATAATCTTACCGGCAAGACGTTCACCGTCTTCCAGCAACATAAGCTGCTTATTTCGTCTCGTAAGATACAGTTCATACATTCGGTCGGCATTTTCCATAAGACACTTAGCTCCATACGCCTCTTGTATTATCTCACAATTCCGGCAGAAGTCATCGGAAGATGGCGGACGGGATGCGTAGGATGCTACTATCCTGTATGCAAATGGGTCGTTGATTTTCACATACCTTTTGAGTACATAAAATGTACCAACTGAGTCAGTATCAGCCTTATCCGATTTATACGGGTCGCAATTATGAGTGGCTATATGATGGCATAAATAAGTATGCGTATCACAATCGAAATTATACACAGGGCCAGAATACAATCCCTTCTCTATACTTTTAATCCTTATATAAATATAATCACCATCACTACTTATAAAACACCCCTTTTTCTTAGCCTTGATTATTTTATCTGGAATAATAATGCCATCAAGCTTAACACTGCTTATACCAAATGATAGCAATTTTAATATACCATTTGTACCAAAAGATAAATAATACAAACAATTACTTTTTTTTAAATGACCTTGAATGATATCAGATCTATCGTTTTTATTAATTCTTATATTAGAGACTATTCCTATTGAAAACAAAATATCCTGTACACTCTCTAATAATTTTAAATTACAGCTTGTGTATTCAATAGTATATAATTTTTTATCATTAACGGCATAACAACAACCATCCGTATCAAGATATCCACATAAAAAAGAAACCTTATATTCATGAGGTATATACTTAACCCATTCTGGTATAAATTTTCCATTAGCATATTTCCCAAATGTAGAATCCATCCATATTGCAAATTCCTTTACACTGCAAAATATCTCGCAACTATTATCCCTGAATCTTTTATTAGTATATTTACCAAAGCATGATTTACATATATCATCTATTTTCTTTATAAACTTATCATTGTTTTTATGCGTACTTATATATATACCTACATGATATTTGTCTATCCTTGAATACCCATTACCTATCCAAGATCCTATTAAATACCATAAATCATCAGACATCACATAAGGGAATAATTCTTTACAAGGATATATCTCCTTTCTGTAAATATTTGGATATTTAATCCACATTCCACTCTTTACATCAGATACTTTAACAAAATCAAAGCTAAATAAATCTTCACATATTATTTTACCATTTTTAAGTTTATTATCGCTGACATACAATGGATGCTCTTTTGTAAAACGTGTTATTGAAACTCCATTATACATTTTAACATCATACACATCTTCATCTATTTTATTATATAACAGTCTTTTGTTAATAAAAACATATTCTCCATCTTTATTTACAAGCTTATCTTCATATTTTACATCTTCAACGTATTTCCACCCTTTATCTGTTAATACCCTCTCACCTGGAAGTAAACATCCACTCACGTATGTGAAATCAAAAATACCTCCATCTTCAGGTGGATTTTCGTATATAACAATAGGAGCATCTATATTTCCACCTTGGAACGGATAATCAGCGAGCTGTTTATCACTAAAATGATAGCCCATTTTCATTCCATCAGTCTGATATATGTCTACTGTTTTCCCTGGTCTTCCTTCTTCAAGAAGACGGCTTTTGTGCTTCAAAGCATCTTCTACAGGAAACCTATTTACATTCGTATTAAGGAAACAATCATCTATAGACAAAGGAAATGCCATTCGTTCCTGGACGTATAAAGCTCTATCCTTTTTGACAAGTTCATCAAGACGAGATTTTATCTTCTTAGTATTATCATCAAATTTTGATACCTGAATATCTATTTTCTTAAGACCTGTAGCCTTCTCTATTCCAAGGTACTTATCTAAGGTTGTTGTTTCCTTATCATAAGCATGAGACATCTGGGCAGGGACAAAACAACCGGATTGACTAATACGCCAAGTTGGTTTTAAACAACGTTTATTAAGCAGATCATAATTCATGACAATAAACCCGTATTCAGCAGGGTTATTCATCACTTTTTGAGCATCTTGAGACTTTTCAACGTTGCCGCCCGTACCGGAGCATATCATCATCCCCCTCATTCTACCGTGCATCATATGGGCAGGACGACCTTGTAAGTATGCTGCTAAAAATGGAAATTTACCTACCTCATCATAAATAGATGTATATGGTGTTCCAGATGCGGTCTTAAGAGAGGCACCGGCTTTACCGCTATCAATATTGGTAATACGAATACGAGCGTGAACGTCACGAATATTGTTCACCGTCTTAGTACCCATAATAACCTCTTTAAACCAATCATTACCTGTTCTATTTATTCTTAGATAAGGATGTATATTATCAAGACCAAACTCAAGATACTCACCAAGACTCATAAGGTCCTCTTTACTTGACCCAATAACATTATGCGTCAAATTGTATGTCATTGTAGCATTACGAGCCAAAAACGAGCTCATTATGGCCGTATTATGAGTAACGATGTAATTGGTGGTCAAAAATAAATGAGAGTCATTATCAACGGTTATACAAGTGGCATGCTCCTTTCCGTATATCGATATGGATCTTATTTTTAATTCCTTACGATTCCTTGATAGTATAAGTTTGTTCCCCTCCAATTTAGCATACCAACCTGAAGCCCAAAACATACGTTGTACAAAATTTATGACATCCATGTCAATATGAGACAACGTAAGCTCTTCTTCTCCGGTTACTACGTTTCTGAAAGAACGAATGAAGTTTTCTATAAAATCTTTCTTTTGATCTATGGACGATCTTAAAAACTTCTTACAAACGTATTTATCAAAAAACATATCCCCTCCATAGCCACCGAGATAAGCCGCCAGCATCGAGGCGTAGGCCGACGGCGGAACCGGCAGCTTTGCCGTAGGGTAGTTCAGGGCCTCACCTACTGGAATAGACATACTCTTATAATCCAATCCGGCTATGGCTCTAAGACTCCTAACATGCCATTTTCCGCCATGATTGACACGCCATTGGTGATTTCCGCAACAAATAACGTTACGACCGTCTTCGAATACGACTCTGTAGGTAGTTACTTTTCCTTGAGGATAGACACCTACGACTTCTACCAAATTCCCTTTATCGTCATATATCTTATCCCCTACAACGATATTTCCTATCATCTTTTCCCGGTCCTCAAGATAAAGTATCTCAGAGTCAAGAAGGGCTTTTCCAAAACGACGGCACCCGAACATGAATATTCCTTTATTCTCTTCTTCCGCCTGCTTTAGAAATTCGGCAAACATCCATTCATTATCACGAAGCTGAGAATTTCCAGGAATACGATCATCTCCTACGTCAATCATCATCTTCCAGAAATTGATATGCCAATATAGCCAAGGATGGATAAATACACCATTTATGGTAACACCGTTAAGGAGTTTCATAGCCTCATTCTCCCAGAATTGCTTGACATCATCGTCTTGCTCTTCATAAGAATAAAGGTCATTCCATAACGGAATATCGTTACCCATATTTATATAAAGTTCTTTACTATCAAAATTCATAACAAAACTACTTACCGAACTTATTCTTAGCTTCATTCTTCACAAAAGACTGAATACCTGATACTGCTTGTCCTCCTTTTAGGCTTTTCTTATTTTTGGCAGCCTCAAGCTGATTATAGACATCCATTATCCCACACATCTTAATATAAGATTCAGTCCATTGCATTAAGCTATCAGACAAGCTTTTTTGAAACCTAAATTCTTTCTCTCTCTTATCGGAATCTTCTATTTTATCCCAAGGGTTTTCAGATAGATAACGTTCAGCCTTATCTATCTGATCCCTTAGCACAAGGAGTTTTCGATCTACGTAAGAGACATCATCGTTAGTCGGCTTTCTTACCTTCATTATTCACTATTTTTAAAAAATACTCATACTGAGACTTAAGCATATTAAACCTGTCTTCAAGAGAAGATGGATCAACACGATACTTGCACATGTTTTTTATTCCTTCCTCAACAGATTCTTCCTTGAACATAACAGAATCAGTATTATTGTCAACGTACATAATAAAATCTGATTCTCCGTCGTTTACTATCCTGTCAAGAACCTTCTTGCTGTCATCATCTATGTTAAGATTATGACCGGCGTTAATAGATAACCTGTAAACTGCCTTTATAGAAGAAGATACTTTCAGCATCTCTTGTTGATACAAGTTGGTCATAAACGACTTTTCCTCCAAATCAATAAAGTCTTCTAACTCTATGTTGTTTTCCTCATCCTTCTTCCTAATAATATCCTTAGTTATCTCTTCCATCTCCTCTCCCACCTTATCTTGCGCAGACAGTAGATGGTTGTAATAAGAAATAAGATGTTTTATATCTGAATCAAAATCAATCTTCTTCATTGTCAAGAACCTTTTTATCATGAATAATAACGTCCATCAACTCCATTGATAAATTATAATCAGCCACTTCAAAAAGCTCGCTGTCTGTCAGCGTCCTTAAAAAAGAAACAGACAATCCTCTTTTCTTTGCAAAAGATCTAAGTACGGCATAGAGAATGTCCCCGGCAGAATAATCGGGGAGATCGTCACAAGATGCCTGCAACATAGAAAATAAGGACTTCCTTTTATCCTCGCATTGTAAATGCCCTGCTTTACCACATCCACCCATAACTTAACTTTTTTGAATTATAGTACCTTCAAAATTAAACGGAATTTTTTCCTCTTTTTGAGACCCATCTTTTTGATAGTGAACAGTCATGTGCTTTACGAATCTTCCTATTCCAAATCCTGCTGTATGTATCTCTATATTGAACTTAAAGTGACGGGAGTCAATGATATTCAAATTAGAGGACGTACAGCCACAAGATGTCTCTGATGCTGTTATCTTCATATCATGCTTCGACTCAAGAACGAATGAAAACTTTATACTGTTTCCTTTCTCTACCGGTTCGAAAATGATTTCAAATGATTTACCGTCTTTAGATAGGTCAATGTTATATTGCTTGTCATCTGTAGAAATAACATTAAACTCATCAGAATCCATTGTAATAAGCTCTAATCTATTCCATCTTGACTTCTCATCATAAAAATCAATAGAATACTGACGGTCCATCCACGAAGGACGGGGAAGCCCCTCCCCAAGCGCACACTCCTCTGTCTTGCTCCAGGCCTTTTGCTTGATGAAGCACGTACATACCGAACAACGATTTTTACCTATTTTCTTGCTTACATACAAAGAAAGAGGCAACATAGAGTTAGGAACGTTCTTGGTGTTGAATTTACATCCTTCACACTTTTCAAGACGTTCTTTGTACCAATCAGGATAATCCTCTTTTCTTCTTGGAAGTTTTTTTAATATCGTATCCATAAAAGCATCGTATATAACTTCCGCTTGCAAAATCTTTTTCATTTCATTATCTGTTAAATTCCTGTTCTTGAATATTTTGTATTTCACTAAAACTATGACCCTTACGAGATTTAAAGATAGATAATTTGTTGTGTTTTATCAACATATCCCCACCTTTTATCTCACCTGAGTCATAAGCATCCTTTATCATCCTTATCTTAATATCAAGGCACTGAAGTTCTTTTTCCTGATACTTAGATAATTTTTCTACCTTGGATTTAAGACGCTCAAGATTGTGTTTGCGCCTCTCCATCTCATGAAGGTTACAAACCATATCGCCTACATACGGGAACGATACAGACACGTTATCTGTGTACGTACATAAGTTATTAGCATAAGAAATACTGGCTCTAAAAACGTCACGTATTTGGTTTCGGTCGTAAACGCTCCCGGTCTTATCCATCACATCATCTATAATATGTGACTCAAATGATATAGGGAAATTATTCTTCGCCATCGGCTTCAAAAGTTTTTTTTCTGTAAAATAAAGAAACCAACGCACATTGATCTCTTGAACCCTCCAATACAAAAAGACGGCGCATGTTCTCTATATCCGGGCACAAACACCTGGTCCTGTAATTCCCTTCACGGTCAATCAAAATACCACGCTTCTTCATCTCCGTATCCAAAACCGATACATATTGAAGATCGGTACTGAAACAATGAGAAAACTTCTTCTTCGTCTCATACGAATATCCAAACACAAAATAATAGGCAAGAAGATTTAAGTGCCTCGCATCTATGACATTCTTCTCATTGCCGGAAGCCATTAAGTATCCGTTATAAAACAGAAGTATCTTCTTCGCCATATCTACCGTATTGGAATAAGGTACTAAAAGCCTATAAGCTCTATTACTAACATCTTTATTATCACTTTCTTTCATGAGATTATCGTTTTGATACAAAGATAAGGATTAAGGATTCATAAATTTAAAATTAACGTATTTTATGACAATGGATTCGGGATTTATCCCGATATTTGTACTGCTATATTTTGAAAATAAGGTCTTATCGTTTGATTCTTGAATTTTATTTATATATTTGTAGCACGTTACAGATATAAATATGAGTTCAAATCAAAAATAAGAATATAAAATATTAATTGTCTTATTGTTGATTTGAGACTCTTATTTATCTGTAACGGGATTTTGGAGATTATCTGCAAAAAGACACAAATCGGATGGATATCCCCAAAAATCCATCCGATTTTTTTTTGTTACAGATTATGAAGCTACAATTAGGTAGAAATATTAACATAAGTCTTAGACTTTTGGAACAGTGGTCATCAGATTCGCTGTTCATGGAATTGTATGCTTTATACTGTATGATAAAAATCTCCCGCCGGGATTCGAGAATAAGATTCAAAAACCAGAAAGATCTTCTTCATAAACTTGGAATCGGGTATTCGAAGTTCAAGAACATGACAGGACATCCGATGTTTGACGAACTGTTCCGTATGACGGATAGTACGTTTGTAGCAAGAAGATATCGTGTTAATGGCGTACAACTTACTCTCGGGTGCGGGAAAGTGAATATTCCAAAGAATAGGATTTTAATTAAGATAAAGAAAAATGAAATAACAAACCATGAAAAAGTCCTTGACAGGATAAGAGAGGCGATGTTTGTTAATTTAGTCAGAAACAATGAATCTGTACTGAACAGTGGAGAGACAAACTCTCAGGCTGAGGTCGTAGACGGAAGCCACTCGTATTATGGATTAATTGATTCGACGATAAGTAACAAAACAATTGCCTTGTATTTGAATGTAGGACTAACAAAAGCGAAAGAGATTGTCGGTATGGCAATACAAGACAAGCTCGTAAAAAGGTTCGAAAACATACAATTTATAACATACGTAGATAATCCTCGTGCTTACATTGAAGCAAACGAACATAACTACCCAATAGGTAAGCTGATTCCGGTATATAGGCACGGAGCTGTTTTCTGGCAAATAGCAAATACCTGGACCTTGTATAAAAAAGGAGCAACAAACAGATGGTATTTTGGAGAGAAGGATATAGAGAAAGGAGAAAAAGAAAAAGTGAGTAAGAAAGACGATTTCAATTTCTTCTTAAAAGACAATACTCATATCCTACGTTTCCTGAATGCAGAAGAAGTTGTTTCCGAAGATGGCGAAATCCTTGGCATAGATCGTAAAAAGACAAAAGAAGAAGAAGCAAGGTCATTGGCCTCTGTTATGGCTAAAGAAGCGCACAAAGACTTCTGGGACGGATATGAGCGAAGTACACAAAACCAAATTATAAGGAAGTACTATCGCGCTATCATAGCAGAAGACAAGAAGCGAAGAATGGACATGTTCTTAAACTGTCTTAAACAATCATACGACAAGGTTAGTGGGTGGAGCAAGGAGAAGGTAGCCACGGTAAAGGCAGGCATGGCTGATGCGGAAGCCTGCTGTGCTGAGGTGGGGACGTCCGTTGCCGGGGTCTGTGGTAGGGTAAGTAGGAGAATGAAATCCTATAACAATACCGCTCCTGACAAAAAGTCAGGTTTTAATGAGGTACGGGATATGTATGCTGAGTTCGCCGGCGAGATGGCTAAAGCGGTGGGGTCGGTAAGCGAAGACATCTATACGTATGTTAAGGCAGAACAGTTTAAGGAAAAGATAGAGAATATGGATATATCTGTCCAATCATTACCTAATTACAATACAACAGTAGGTAATGATAAAGAATTAGATGGTGAATCTGTATTCAAGGATATACCATTTGAAGAACTATCATTCTATAATGATACCTATCTTTATCCTTCATCTCAGTATTCATCATTGTAATGTTTGGTACTTGAGAGAGGGTCTGTTCTTAGTGGTCGCCGACAGAGCCGAAAAACGATAATCTCGTAGAACATCGACGGAAACACCCGTTAGCCACCACTATGCCATAACCATATCTATACGAAACCATATTACTGTCTGATTCAAAACTACTTATCCAACTTATTATTTCTTTTTAATTCTAATTAATTCATTTTATATTTTATGTTTTATCTTGTTTTCATACTTTTGTTTTGTAGAACAAAATCAGAAAAAAGATGGCTATAAGTTACGACAAAAAAATCATGGAGTGCGTTCTTAGTTCAGTTATGTCTGAAGGTAATGTCGCACAAGGAAAGGCTATTAAGTCTATTTGTAAGTCACCAAAACCGCTGTTTATAACCGGTAAAGGAGGAAGTGGAAAAACAACGTTCCTTAAGCGTATTATACCGGCATTAAAAAATGCGGTTGTTGTAGCTCCTACAGGTGTTGCTGCTGTTAATGCAGGTGGTCAAACCATTCATTCTTTTTTCAGGATCGGAATGCAGCCGTATATACCTGAAATACGAAAAGGTGCGTTTATGGATAACTGCGAATATAAATTCAACGGAGGTTCGGAAAAGATTTTACAGAATATAAAGTATCTTATCATAGACGAGATCTCTATGGTTCGCCCTGATCTTCTTGACAACGTAGCTGATATACTTCGTCATGCAAGAGGAGACAAGGACCCGTTTGGCGGCGTGAAACTTATTATGGTAGGCGACCTGTTTCAGCTTCCTCCTGTGATTAAAGAGGATTTTTTTAGAGAAATATACGATACATCTTATTTCTTTAGTTCGAAGTCTCTAATGGCTTCTGGTATGGAAATGGTGTCTTTTGAAAAAATATATCGTCAGAAAGATGAGAAGTTTATTAGTGTCCTTAATAAGGTGCGTGAAGGGCAGATGGATGATGATGTATTTGATACAATAAACAGCAGATGTATTCAGTCTGATAATAATCAAGGATATGTTGAGATTGTAACTACCAACTCAAAAGCTACGGCTATTAACGAAATGAGAATATCATCGTTACCAGGCTCTTTAAGAAAATTAGAAGCTGTTATAAACGGCGATTATCCTAAAGATGCTCCGGTTGAAAAAACTCTTTTCTTGAAAGAAGGATCAAGAGTTATGATAACAAGAAACGGAGGAGAGTACTTCAATGGCTCTCTTGGTACTGTATTATCTATAAAAAAGGGGGAGATTGAAGTAGTCCTTGATAAACCAAAAGATGATGAGCATACTAAGGTTGTTATAACACCATGTTCGTTTGAGAAAGTAAAATATGTAAGAAACGGATATAAGATAGAATCTGAAGTAGTAGGAGCTATTATTCAGTATCCTATAAAAATAGGTTATTCTATCACGATCCATAAAGCCCAAGGCCTGACATTGGATGCGGCTATGATGGACGTATCTAATTCTTTTGAAACAGGACAGCTATATACGGCTCTTTCAAGAGTAAAGTCTCTTGATGGATTATATCTTCGTCAACCTATTCCTAAGACGGTAAAAACCAGCGATCAGGTGGTGATAAACTTCTATAAAAGGACTCTTGGTAATGGAGGTATTGTGAAACCGGTTCCAATGGAAGAGCTTGAAAAGTCAATGATTAATTTGTCAACCGGATCTGAAATAGATTTTGCAGAGTTTAATTTATAAAAAATATAGTTATGAAATTTGGAGAAGCTTTAGAAGAAGTAAAAAAAGGTGCGTTGATTGCACGTGCCGGATGGAATGGTAAAGGTATGTTCGTATTCCAGCGCCCGGAAGATTGGTTGTCTACTGATATGATAGTTAATAAAGTAAAGTCATTGCCGGATTCGTTTAAAAAATACGTAAACGATTATTATGACGTAACTGAAACCAACATGATTAAATTTTGCGCTTATCTGTGCATGAAAGATGCTAACGATAATATCGTAAACGGATGGTTGGCTTCGCAATCAGATATGTTGGCTGATGACTGGATGGTGGTTGGTTAAATAATAGGGATATGGCAAGAGTAGATAAAATATTTCAAGACAATTTGGCTCTTATAATGAGCCAGCCGTGGGAAGAGGTAAAGCGTCCGGTCTACGGTGACGGTACAGGCGTCAAGGTGAAGCGTATCCTACAAGTATGTAACCAGTACGATCTTCGTCGGGAATTTCCTCTTGGTTCACTTAGACCTACTAATCTTAAAAATTCCATAAAAGAAATATTGTGGATTTGGCAAAAAAGATCGGTAGACGTCAAAGATCTTGGTCTTCATATCTGGGATCAGTGGGCTGATGATAATGGAAAGATCGAAGGATGTTATGGAGATATGGTGAACAGACATGTTTATATGGGAACCGGAAAAGCTCCAGAGGGTATGACAGATATCCATGATGGTCTTTACGGTTTTCTTAACCAAACAGACTTCATTCTTTGGTCACTCAAGAATGATCGTTCGTCAAGAAGAATAGTAGCATCCATGTTCGATCCTGAAACCAATGGACTAAAACCTCTTCAAGAATGTGCGTTTCAGATCAATTTATCTGTTAAAGGAGATGAGTTGTATATGACGCTTTATCAGCGCAGCCAGGATATGATTACAGCTTCTTACTGGAATGTAGCTCAATATGCGGCGTTGATGATGATGTTTGCTCACGACGCCGGGTTAAGGCCCGCAGTTTTCACTCATTTCATCCAAGATATGCATGTGTATGACCGTCACGAAGAACAGGCAAACGAGCTCCTCCGTCGCTCTCTTTTCGGCCCGGTTCCGCAGGTTACTATCTCATCTCGTATGGAAGGGAAAGGATTTTATGATTTTGTAGCTGATGATTTTGAGGTATGGAATTATGAACCGAAGGAGCAAATAAAATTTGAGATTGCGAAATGAAAATAAGCATAGATAGAAGAGCCAAAATGATTCCTATTATGGAAATCAATGCCGGCGATGAAGTTAATATCGGAGGCTTCGATTATGTTGTTGAAAGCATAACTCCATGTAGGAAAGGATCTTATTCAGATGCGTATGGAATTAGGTTGGTCATATCTTCTTATAAGCATGGCCAACTTGTAAGGAAAGTAGATAGTGTTTTTTCTATCGATTCTATTTTAGTATTTCTCCCTAAAGGAGATTCTGTTGTAGTAGAGTGCTCTTATAGAGAACTGGAAGAATGTTTCCCTAAAATATAATTACAATGACAGGAGCAGAAAAATGTAACCGATGCGAGCAGTTTGGACCGAACGGTCTCACTGACTATCCATGTAAAAGGATTCCATCAAGGAACTGTCCTTGGTTTATTAAAATATCGGATAAGAAATATAAGAAGATTCTTGCCGATAGGGTGAAAAGAATTAAGGAGAATGAGAAACTTAAGCAGGAGATGATGAAAGATCAGGATCTTGTTGAAGAAGTAAAACAAAATACGAAAAGATTAATGCAATGAAAAAGAAAAATATAAAACCAGAAGAAGTGGAAGTCGTTATTCCTAAAGAAGTAGAAGCTATTAACATATGTGGGGATATCAATAGTTTTATAAAACATATTATATATGTTAGCTTGGATAAGGTAAGTAGTGATAGGGCGTTTGTCAATAACGATATTCTGTATATGGTTACATACGCCTCTATAAAAGGTAAAAATATACCTGTTGGTGTATTAGCAAAACAAAAAGAAGCTGAAACAGAAGATATTGCTATGCCGTTTGAGGATATTGGAAGAGATGTAAATGTAGTGTATCCTATTGAAATAGGAAAGAAGTTTAAAGGATTTTACATTCTTAGTAATGGTGCTGTGGCTATCGATTACGAACTTACAGACAATGGAGGCTTTGAAGATGACGATAGCATTGGTAAAATCGACATGAATCTAAATTGATACATTATGGTATTATATATAGCAGCAGACCCAGGAAAAGATGGAGCCATAGCCTGCATCGATCAAGACAGCAAACTAATATCGAGAATCTCAACTCCAAGAATATCAGCTTCAGGACCAGTAGACTTGACTAAAGAATATGTTTTTTGCCGGGATACGATCGTAGAAAACAATCCTGATAGGGTAGTGTTTGTCATAGAGGACGTCCACGCACTGTACGGGGTCAGCACGTCCTCTACAGCCTCCCTCATGGAAAACAAAGGCCAACTGCATGGACTGTTCCTCTCCCTCTGCATGGCATTTACGGACATAAGTTGCTCCGTTAATTTCATAGCCCCTAAAACATGGCAGAAATTGGTTTGGACGCATTCTGATAAGGTCATGGAAGCCAGTAAGGTAAATACTAAGAAAACGTCATTGGCTTGCGCTAAAAGGCTGTGGCCAAACGATACGTTCGTTAAAAACGAAAGATGTAAGACAGCCCATGACGGTATAGTTGATGCGATGCTTATAGCAGAAGCAGCAAGAAGAACCATTTAATCTATTTTAAATCATTTTAAATCCAATTAATTCGTAATTAGATTTTAAAATAATACATTTGCAGTGTTAGATAATCATAATCGTAAGTTTTAAAAAATGAAAGTAAGAGTTCCTGGCATACTAATGAATGAGAAACTTTCAAACATTTCAAAGATGTTTGATAAGGTTTTAAAGGATTGTGTCACATCGAATATAAAAATTACTTTATATTTTGATCATATCCGGATACAAGCCATGAACGAACGTATAACATATACGGATGATATTTTCGATGTGAATACTGATATTTCTTGTGACTATAAGTTTTCTTTTTTAGTAGATGCCGGGACTCTTATTTCGTTTTTTAAAAATCATAACCAGGATATAGAGATAGAGATTAAAAACGATTACAGTATCGTTTTTAAATACGATAGAGGATCTTTTTCTTCTACTTGGATTGAGGATAAGGCTTTCCCTGATTTCTTTTATCCTGTAGGTGACGGTATTCGTGTTATGAGCTCGTCTTTCATTCAGTCTATGAAAAGATCTTTTGCGTTTGTTGGATCGGATGAATTTAGACCGGCTATATGCTCGATTCTTCTTAATGTGAAGAAGGACTATATTGACATTGTTTCTACTGATATGTTCCGTCTGTTTATAAACAGGAAAGAGTATGCTAATGCAGTAGAAGAAAGGTCGATTATGCTAAGCGAGGTCGCGGCTTCCATCTTATACCGCTTTCTATCTGATAAGGATACGGAGATCAGTATTTCCACAGATGGCGTTAGAACGTTCTTATGCTTTGATAATGTGATTATATCGGATATGAACGTAGAACAACAGTATCCTAACTACGAATACGTATGTAATAAATTCGAAAAATCTTCAAGGGTTAAGTTCGACAGGGATTTGCTTATATCTGTTCTTAATTCCATGACTTTAGTGGATAATGTTGTCAATGTTAAGGTAGATGAAGAAAACGGCATAACGGTAATGTCTGAGGATTTTGGAAATAGAAAAAAGATAATGGAATCAATGCCTTTGAATGAGCTTGAAGGCCCGTATTTTAATTTTTCTATCGGTAAGGAAAATATACTGTCTTCCGTAAAATCACTTATAAAAGGAGATGTTGTTATGGATTGGTCTGATCAGTATAAGATGATAAAGATGTTCAATCCTAAATACGAATCAACATACGTCTTAAATCAAACATTGTATAATCTATAAAAAAAATAATAATATGGCTTTTAGAGAAAACAGAAGTTTTGGTACAACTTATTATCTGTATATTAATTCAGATGGTAACTTGTATGAAAAAAGTAACGAACCAAAAGAAGGTTTTGTTCAGCACATAAATCCTAATAGCGGTCAGCCGGCGGGATATTGGAAAGAGTATTATAATGGAGTAGTTGGATACATCAACTACATCGGGTTAAAGTCAAGCTCTTTCTCTAATGGAAATACTGTTACTAATTTCCTTATCGTATTAAAAGATTACGAGCTTAATGAAAACTATTGTATTTCCATACCTCTCGTTAATCAAAAAGGAAATATCAAGGGCTTTGTTAAGAGCTTCGTAAAGTACTACGAAAACATCGATTTCAGTCGTGAAATTTATTTCAATGTCTTTAAGAAGAAGAAAGATGATGAGTTTGGATCTTCGGAACTCATTATCGCATATGCAGGAGTAGACGGAGAAAGAGATCAGCTTGTTGAACGTTTTTATAAAAAAGGCGTAAATGGTTGGCCTGACCCTGTTGAAGTTACAGGATTTGATGGCAAGAAAAGCCTTGATTATTCAGCTCAAAACAACTTTACTTATCAGAAGATTACTGAATATTCAAATAGGTTCAATGCTTCTATTAAAGACATCAGAGCAGGTATAATGGCTAAATTAGGTTTAGGAGGAAATACTCAGCAAGAGCCGGCAGCTCCTCAGACTTATACCCAGCAGCCGGCAGCGCCTCAACAGGTTCAACAACCTCAGTCTGTTCCGAGTGCTATTCCGTATCAGAATTACCAACAACCTGCTCAACAGCCAGCACAGTATCAGGCACCGGCTCAGCCTGCTGCACCTGCCCAGGCACCTACTACAAGGAGCACCAAGCCTCAGCATCAGACGCAGCCGCAAGCACAGATGCCGAACTTCCCTCCTATGGAAGAAGAAGACCTTCCATTTTAATATAAACATCAGCCCAGGAGAATAACATCTCTTGGGCTTTTAAAGATTGTGTAGAATGATAGTAGAAATAGTTACAAGATTTCCCCTTATTAAACTTCGTAGGAAAGTGACAGAAGAAAGGATTATGGCGAAGCATGGGGATAAATTATGTATGATCTACTCAGAAACCAGAGAAAAATATAAGCAAGGAGATGAGTGGGTCGATGATCCTAATGATGCAGACATAAGTACTTTTCGTGAGTGCTATGAATCAACGAAGGACATAAAAAAAGAAGGTATTGTTTATTGTACTATAAAAATATGATTATGGATAAGTTAGAAGATATTGAAAGACTTCTTTATGAAAAAGAAGATAATAAGAAGGATACTGTTTCTGAAAAGAACAACAAACATAAAAAAGAGGATAAGGTCGTTAATAAAATACCTGAATCGTATTTGACTCCAGGGTATCAGAAGACTGTTCAGGTAGGTATTAAGAAGCTGTATCCTGATGTCGTGGCACCTGAATACAAACATGATGGTGATGCCTGTTGTGATATTCGTGCATATAGAGTAGTGAAGATGATGAATGACATGGGAGTAGAAATAGATGTTCCTTCCGATTTTGAATCAATTACCTTATATCAAGGTTATTCTGTTAGAATCGGAACAGGATTCAAGTTGAATATACCAGAAGGTTGGTGTGTGAATGTGGAAGGAAGATCTGGATTCTCTTTTGACGAGGGAGTGGTAGTTACTAACGCTCCTGGCAAATGCGAATTTATCTACAAAGGAGAGTATATGGTTAATCTTACTAAAATCAATAAAAAACCGACCGTAATCCGCAAAAACGATCGAATAGCTCAGATGGAAATCGTTCCACAATACAAAATGGTATTGGAAGAAGTAACAGATATTGAGGTAGAAGACGGGAATGAACGTGGAGAAAAAGGTCTTGGTAGTTCTGGAGTTAAGTAATGTTTAAATATTTTTAAAATGAGCATGTTAGGTTTTACATTCATCACAGACAGCAAGCTGTCAATGTACAGGGAGAAAGCTATTAAATCCGAAAATCTTGCAAAAGAAATTGAGGAAATGCAGGATAAGGCCGCTTCTTACAAGGAAAGGCTTTCCGAACTCAAGTCAGATATCGCTTCAAAGGATAAAGAGATTTTATCTGTTGGCAAAGATCTTTCTGAGTCTAAGGAAAAGATTGACGCCTTGAAGGAAAATCAGAAAAAGTTGATAAAAAGCGTCAAGAAGAAAACGGAAGAACTTGATGCTGTCAATGTCGATCTTGACAAAGCCAGGTCTGATCTTGATGAGGCTAATTACAAAATCAGAAACTTGGAAGAAAAGAAAAACAGTATCTCATCTGAATTAAAAAAGAAATCAAATGCATTGATTGAAGCCAGGATCAGAATCGGAGATTTGGAAAACGAGGTTTCGGTTGGGTCCAAAACAATACAAGAGTTAGAATCGAAGCTGAAATTAATGCAAGTAGAATTAAGAGGCTACCAAATAGGTATAATCGGGAAAGATAAAAACAATGTCGCTGAGCCGGAATTGGATAAAGATGAGGAGTCAGATAAGGATGTGGCAGAATCGGAGAAATTTGATAAAAATAAGGAAGTTAAATACAATACGCTTCTTGATACAGATGTGATTCAGGAAGAAGCAGGTGACATTGTGGAGCCCGAAAACGAAGCTGAACGAGTAAAAGACACTAAAAAGAAGAAGAAAAAAAAGAAGTAGGTATTTTAATCCTTTTTATATTTTAATGTTTGCCATATTATGGGTTAGTACTTGACTTTGCGTTGAGAGAGTTTTTAGGATAATTATTGGTTAAAAATTTAGCTGTTATATGCAGGCGTCTGTGAAGGCTCCTGCATATTTTTAAGGTCCTGTAGCTTAGTGGTGAAAGCAGGCGGCTCATAACCGCAAGATCGTGGGTTCAAATCCCTCCGGGACCACTGTCCAATGGTGTAGTGGTAGCACAACAGATTTTGGTTCTGTTAGCGGAGGTTCGAATCCTCCTTGGATAACGGTACATATTTTGTGTAAAGTGTTAATTATCTCGGTGTTTGTGGTGTGTGAACATAGCAAACATTAAATAGCCTGGTAGTTAAACGGATATAACAAAAGTTTCCTAAACTTTAGTTCCGGGTTCGACTCCCGGTTGGGCTACAATATGGCCGATTGGGTGAATGGTTTAGCCGGAGGTCCGCAAAACCTTTTATGGCGGTTCGATCCCGCCATCGGCCTCTAAATTAATATAACATGAGAAGAATTTTATATACAAAAGAATTGCTTGAAGGTATAGTAAGGAATGTTCATACATATTCAGATGTATGTAGAGCTCTTGGATTGTATCCTAATTCTGGAAATATAAAAACGTTACATCATAAATTTATTATTTTTAAAATAGATACCTCTCATTTTTATAAATCTAAAGAATTGTCAATATTTAGGATAAATAGACCGCTTAATGAGATACTTGTTGAAAATTCAAATTATTTAAATACTGATTGTCTTAGAAGAAGATTAATAAAAGAGGGATTAAAGGAGCGAAAATGTGACATATGTGGTATTTCAAAATGGATGGAAAAGGATATATCATTACAGCTTCACCATATAAATGGTATAAAAAGTGATAATAGGATAGAAAATTTGCAAATATTATGCCCTAATTGTCATTCTCAAACATTAAATTATAAAAATAAAAAATGAACTACCCAGAGCAACAAATGCTTAAGATCCTTAATAGGGATCTGTTAAGTAATCCGATGTATGTTATTAACAATCTTCATATATATGATTGGGAATCTGACTTCCTGGCCATAACAAGATCATTGTACGCTTATGAAGTAGAGGTCAAGATGTCTAAACAAGATTTCTTTAACGACTTCAAAAAGGATAAAAAACATAAGGTTCTTAAAGACGGCATTATTAAGGTAGGTGGTGTCATAAGCTATCCTCCAAACTATTTCTACTACGCCTGTCCGCCTAATATGATTGACGTAAGTGAAGTTCCGTCTTATGCTGGACTGATTTATGTCGATGTTAGTAAAAATAGGAAGAACATCGTTAAGGCCGCACCTTTAATTCATAGACAGAAGTTTGATGTAGTGGGCAGGAAACTGGTGGATAAGTTTTACTACAATATGCTTACTTGGAAGAAAAGAGCTATTTCAAACGTGTATGCTGACCCAGCCAAGGAAAGAGAGAAGGGCGTGCGTGCCGGAGCTGAGGCTGTAAGGAAGTCGGCCTGGGATGCGTTCAGGTCGCAGTGCCCGCACATCGCTTTTCCCTATGGAAAAGAATTTCCGATGTGTGACGATCATGAACAAGATCATCCCATGAGAGACTGCATACTTCAGTGTGAAAAAGGTAGAATATTTAAAAACGTATTAAAATGAGCACCCCACGTGAATTAAGCAGGATAGCTAATAAAATAGCCAGTAAGATGACTGATGATGGATGGGTCAGCCCCGGTAGAAAGAATCTTGTCTCTGATAAGAAGGTCATGGAATTAATAGATTTGATCTTTAATGAAATATGGAGGGAATTAGATGACGGGAAAAGAGTCCATATCATAAAACAGATGATTTTTAAAAAGATTTTTGTCAGTAGGCAAAAAGATAAATACTACATACAATGCATAGAAAAAAGGGACGCCAAATAGACGCCCCTTTTCTTTTTCTGTAAGTAATTGTTATTTCATTACTTTCCTTACCAACTTAGAAACAGCTTGAGTGATAGTCCACCTGATGTTTGCATTAACGTTGATAGTCTGAGGAGTACCGTTTGCATCCAAGTTAATTACCTCCTTGTCTATTTCCAAGAACGGATCACCTGCTGTCTGGGTAATAACCGTATTAGCCGTCTGACCTCCGGCGGCCGTCACCTTAAGAGTATTTACCAGATCGTTTACATCAGTGTTCGCAGCAATATCGGAGAATACGATACTGAAAGCAAAGCCCCCTGTTGCACCAGGGTCGTCGGCGATAACAGCGCCGTTGTTGGTAGCCTTACCTGCCGCCTGATAGGAGGTAGGTATTTCCAACGTCAGAGGATGAGTTTCGTCCGGAGTTAAGGAGAACGTTAATTTAGTTGAGTTACTTGTACCGTTGATTGTTACAGTACCACCTTCTTTCCCTACAGATGCAGTAGGATCTATTTTTACGAACTCAGCTACCGGAGCTTGGTTTATGGTAGCACTTTTCTTAACACCCCCCTGATTCGGCACCAAATTCTACTTGTTGCGTGCGTTGTACACGACCTTCGTATTTTTCACCTGATACGGTAACCGCCTGATCACCATCACCTGTTCCCGGATTGAAGGTTACAAAACCTATTTTCATTTCTGCCATGACATTTATTTTTAATTGATTAAGATACCGACAAATATATGATTATTTTTATTCTCTTACGTCATTGATTTATTTTTATTAAATACGTAGCGCTATGGTTTTTTTTATCATGTTTTAATCCTATTTATTTCTTTGTTGATTATTTATTATGTATATTTGCAACATCAATATAAAACATTATAACCGTGAAAGTAGATTTTTTTAACAGTAAGGATTTTTTAGGATCTAAAACTAAAGAAAGCAAGATCCGGAAGTTGTCAATCAGTAAAAGTAAGATAATTACTATCTCTGTCGATAATTTGAATTGGATGGGGGTAACGGATGCGGTTGTTATCGGATTAGAAGAAGGGAAGATATTTGAAGGAGTTGAAAATACGGTCTTTTATCTGGCTGCTTCTGATGTTGAAGACGAGAGATCGTTTAAGGTAAATAACCTTGGTGTAAAATACAAGAGAATTTACTTAAAAGACCTGCTCGATTATCTTGGATGGGATATAGGAGAAAATTCTTATGCTGTGTATGATATTATAGAAGAAGACAGTAATCTATTCCGTCTTCAGTTTAGGGTAATAAAAAAGAGTAGGAGTGAAAAATGATGAACAATATAGATATTAAAAACAAAAGAATACTGCTATTCGATTTTGACGGGACGTTGGTTGAAACCAGATCTGGTAGTCTTTTTGCAAAAGATCTTACTGATATGAAGATTAAGCAAGATGTCGTGAATAGGGCACTTGATCTTATGGAGCAAAATGGCGTTAAGTACTTTGGTATAATAAGCAACCAATGTGATGTGGGTGTCGGGTTTGTTTCCGATGAAGATATTGATGCGAAGATAAATTATGTCCTTAGATGCGTTCATGATCTTGCGGTGAAAAGAGGTATAAGAGGAGTAGTGTATGGTCATTATGAGTGTTTTTCAATTGATGAACATGATCCGATGATGAAGCCTAATCCCGGTATGGTATATAAGGCGCTTGGTGCTTGTAGGTTGATGATGGATGGCATAACATATGAAGATATTACGAAAATGACGCTGATGGTAGGAAACGCCAGTGGTATGCCAGGTCAGTTCTCTGATTCGGATAAGGTATGTGCTGAGAAGGCCGGAGTTGACTATATGGACGTCATTCAGTTTGTTGGTAAAGATCTTGATTTAAATTATGTGTCGTCCAAAGAACATACAAGTGAAGGACTGGTTGAGTTTAGGGACGATTTTGTTTATATTTTTAGTAATCCTTATGGGGTTGATCTTAACATAAAAATTGAATTACAGGATATTTATCGTTCGGAGTTGGTTACTCCTCCTATTTGTAAACCTCCTTTATTTACTTTGAAGGTTCGTATTAAAAAAGATCAGGATTATGGAGGATATAGCGATATTATAAGAATAGATAAAGGAGACAATAATATTACATTTACGAGTTTGTATCATGAAAGTAAAGAAAACGGCGATAGTTTATCATAAATCGGATTTAGATGGCGTTGTGTCGGCAGCCATCGCAACCATGTACGAAAACAGTAAAAACAAGGATGTTATTTATATCCCGTATTCGTATGAAGATGATGTAAAGAAAGTTATTGATAAAGTAGATGAATGTGGGGTTGTTTACGTTCTTGACGTGTCTTTCGGAGCCGATTCTAAAACGATTTTCAAGAAATGGCTTGATGAAGGAAAGAGCCTGATGTGGATAGATCATCACAAGGGAATTATCGAAGATAGTAAGACATGGGGGTTCGTAGTTCCAGGGTTGAGGAGAGTCGGTACCGGTGCGTGCGCACTGGCCTCGGACCTGCTGATGGGGAAGGTGCCGGCGATAGTCAGGTGCTTATCGGACTACGATGTGTGGAATAAAGAATCCGGTTTAGGCTGGGATACGGTAGTAGCCGTCCAGTATGCCTTGAGATCAAAAATAAGACTCAATGTGTTAATAGCATTGTCGTATTTGTATGACCATTTTAAAGAAAATATGAAGGACAATGAGGTGGATTTAATTTTCTATGATCTCGCTAAAGAAGGACGTGCTATAATTAACTACATGGCCGGCAAAAACGAACAAGAGGTAAGTGCGTGCTCGTTCGAAGCTTACGTAGACGAGGTTAAGGTCGTGGCGATGAATACTACAGAATTTAGTTCCAAAGTATTTGATTCTCTTACACCTGACTGGTTAGATGGTAGAAAAATTAAAGCCCTGATGCCATTTTGTATTATGCCAGGTGGTAAAGTCCGGTTCTCTCTTTATGAATGCGTAGAAGACAGCGTAGATTGCTGTGAGGTAAGTAAGAGATTCGGTGGTGGAGGACATGCTGGTGCTGCTGGATTCGTTATAGACGTATCAAGTGACCAGTTTAAGGACTTTCTTGAAAGTAAAAAACTTTTATCGAAATAAAGCGTGAATTATATCAGTTCTATCCGGAAGTCTATCCTTTTAATCTGTGGATATACGTAGGGAAAGACGTATCTGGCATGGTAGAATGTTTCAATAACGATTTTAGTTACGTAGATAATAGCAAGGCTGTAACTGTATCCGTTCCATACGGAGGGTGTAAATTAAATCCTAATACGGGATTTTTGATATGGTTTATTAATAAGAAAATAATTGATTTTGAAACAGTTTGCCATGAAGCATCCCATGTTTCTACTGAAGCTTTTAATTTCTTAGGAGAAGAACTAAAAAACTCAGAACCATTCTCGTATCTCAATGGATGGATAGGAAGAAAGTGCGAGGAAGTAAAGATCGGAATAGCCGAAGATAAACTAATATGGGAAAGTAAATAATTACCGTCGTAAAATAAGTATGGGGAACTTTGGATAGGTTCCCCATACTTTTATGTGATGAGGGAGAGGAATGGTGAAATGGTTATGTGATGGGAGAGATATGAGAAAGAGGTTTATGTGATGAGAGATATGAGAAAAAATATTTATGTGATGAGAGAGAGGGGGTACCTATCACGAACCTCCCGCCCCCGAAACGCGTTTTCTCCCCCACACCCCCTTCGCTGGAAAACCGGAAACGCGTTTTCACCTCAAACATATAAACTCGCTGATTATCAACAGTTTATTTAAATTATTGATAATCAATGTATTATTATAACATATTGATTATAAGCCACTTAAATAAACATATATCCTACATATTAATGTACGCGTATAGTACTGCTCTTGTGTGTTTTGCAACTTGCTGATAATCAGATAATAGAATCGAAATTAATACAAATTAACAAAAAAAAGATAGTATATGTATTTGTAGTATTGACAAATGTCGTATATTTGCGTCGTGATCGAGAGAGATTACGAGTTAACATAGTGAATCTATATAGTGTACCCGTTGGGTGAACTATATATGTATCTGTAATTGCCTGCGTTGTGGGTCATTAAATTGAATATCATTTGTTTAACAATTAAAATATATTGGATATGATTACGAAAAAAAATGTAAACAAACTACAGAATGCTGTTATCAAAGAAAACGCTGCAAATTTGGTAGGTGCCGTAAAGTTATACAACGCTTTATTTGCTAATGGAGCTGATCTTAAGTCTATTTGCAAGGCCTTGGAAATACCGGCAGAATACGCCGTAAAGGTTGCAGCCCTCGCCAAGGATAAAAAACGCCTGGTAGCTGTGTGTAGCCAAATGTTACCGAAAGTTGACGATACATTTGTTAAATTTGCTTTATACTCTAAAGTGTATAAGGATACCAATGCAGACAAAGAGAAAGGCGTTGAGGCTAAAACGGCTGATTGGTGCGCTGAGAATGTGGTTTACGGTAGCGAATATAAATCATTTGGTTTTACTACTGCCGAATCATTGGAGACCAAAAAAAGCACTAAATGGTTGATAAAAGAAAACGACGAGTATAAAGCTACTTATGTGGCTGTTAAGATCAAATCTTATTCTATTCGCACTGTGGCAAAGTGTGTAAGTGAATACCTCGCACATGAAAGCAACCAGCAGTAACAAGGCACGGAGAGCGCCGTTAAGCTCTCCAAAGGTTTGACGCGTACCGTTAAACGCGCTTGTACGCCGTTGTCAGTGGGTGCACGTCCCGCGTATGCTTTAGACTGAAGCTGACAAAACAGAGAGTTATTTTACATATTGGAGATAGATATACCTTTGCCCTTGCCGTTGGCAATTAAAGGGCTGGTATTACTGCATGTATTACATTGGATAAATGTAGTTATGTTAGGTATGTGATTACAGTTTGGAAAACATGCCGTTGTACGAGGTTTATCTCCAGATCGAAACGTGTCTTACTTGCTTACACGAAAAAATAGAACAAGGCTGTAGATTAAATTACAGGGTACAAGCATGTAGCCTACCATGTAGGGACGTGCCGTATCAAAACGCAAGGACACAATCGCCTTTATTTGTGGCTAAGTTGTGTAGCAGACGGAAAATATAATAACAACATAGTACGGGCCTGTACGCAAGAACTACGTACTAATTACGGGCTGTTGGTTGTAGCATAAAATCTCTATAGGATAGGAATGCGCGTCCGGTTCGATTCCGGAGCAACCTCTAAATTATAAATAATATAATAGCATGGAAAAGAAAGCAATGATCAACGCTTTAACTGAAGCGTTCAATAAATCTAAAAACAGTTGCGTAAAAATAACATTGCGTAACTATATCGAGACGGTGGAAACATTGAGCGAAAGTGAGTACAAAGAGGCGGAAGGTTTCTATATTGAAGCACTTAACCGCTGGGGTTAATCATAATTAAAGCATAAAGAAAATGGAAAGGAAATTTAAATCTCACATGGTAGACGTTCGCGGTCTGTCCAGGAAAGAAGCTAAAGAAAAGCGGAAAAGAGCGTATCGGGAATTTATGTTGTATCGTGATCTTAAAGAAGCGTATCATGCCGATACAAGAAAGGATAAATGTAAGCGTAAAGTTCATACATCACGAACATACGTCAAGGAAAACATAAACAGTATTTAAATAGGAATAGGGTTGTTCCGAATATCGGAGCAGCCCTATTTTCGTATCCTACTCTTTCTATTTACGGGTAGGATATTCTGAGAGTGAACGGCGGACGTGGACAAAATTGGTCTAAAACGAAACAAAAATAAGGCCATTCGGATATAATGCCGGTATTTTGTCTATATCATGTCGTTAAAATTGGTCTAAAACGAAACTTGAGGCGGTTTTCTGACCCAAAAATAGGGTGTCGGATGCCGCCTTTTTCATCTCTATGGATTGAAAATCAGGCTTATTGTATTTTTCTTAAAAATTAGGTATGCTTGATTATCAATTAGTTAGGTTTTATAATACCCGTATTTTCGGGCACACTTATTGTATTTTTTTTATTTTATGTGGTGGTTTTTATTAGTAGCTGACCTGTATTTTTTATCGGTTGGAGTAAGGTCTATGTTGGAGTACGGACCAGATCAGTATAATATTGTAATGTTCTTTTGCTTTTTGTTATTAGCTTGTGTTATAGGTTTGAATATCTATCTCGATAGGAGGAGCAGGCTGTAGGGCGTGGGCTGAAGGCTCTCTATTCTCTCTATGGAATAATATTACCTCCAAATATCCCACACTTCATGCCAGAGTATAAGCTTGTAGCGCTCTCCGTATGCCGGTAGTGAGGCGGTAGGGCGTGGGTTCTATGCGGAAAGCCGGGGGATTAGCGGGAGTTGGAGAGGGGGAGAGGGAGGGCACTCTCTTCCAACAAAATTCAACTCTCTTCCAACAAAATTCAATAGATCAGAGCTTTAAAACAGCATTTTGTAGTCTCTTCCAACAAAATTAAGGATTGCAGTGCTTTAAAACAGCACAATGTAGGATTTTCCAACAAAATTAAGACTTACAGCGTTTTTAAAACAGTATTCTGTAGGTAAGAGTTAAGGACTGCATTATGTGAGTATTTTTTTTTCAATCGGAATGTTTAACAATTAAAACATAAACAACATGAACGTATATGACTTTGCGCCTGACTTAGATTTGAGTAAGGAGGTAGAAGGTTCTATTTTCGGGGTAAAAGGAATAGAAGGTAGTGATAGTATAGTATATGCTAAGGTAGTTAGCTGTGTAGAAGTTAAGGATTACAGTTGTGATAGGTGTATTTTTTATGATTGTTATAAGGATAAATGTTTATTATCGCGTAGTGATAGTTGTATAGATGGAGATTGGATTTGTAAGTACGAACAGGCTGCCATAGAGGGGGAGTAGGCGGCGCCTTGGGCTAAGGCCTGCGGTTGTAGGTGGAGCGTAGGTCGGAGCAGATCCGGAACAGTTTATTGTGGAACGTGAAAAGAACAGATAAAAAAGGAGGAGATATGAAAAAGATATTTAAGACATTCTCTATTATGCTTGTCATAGAAATAGTGTTGATAGCTATTTTAGATGCTATGGCGTAAGTGAGAAAAATTTTCTTCATTAATTTTCTTATGCTTTAGACAGAATGCTCCCATCTGCGAAGATCGGAGCATTTGATTTATGGGATTCATGGTGCAGCAAGTCGGTTCGATTCCGGCGATCTCACACAACATTAAAATAGGGAAGAACATGTTAAAAGAAGAATTTGAAGAACTGATTAAAAGGGAGGTAAACGAAAATCAGTATAAAAACATAGAAACGGCATACGAGGCTTTGCCGGAGTATATGGATAAGATGTATTTAGCAAGTGCTATTTCAAATGATATTGGGAAAGCTATTAATGTCTTATCGTTTTTAGGATCGCATATAAGCGAGTTAATGGGTTCGATAATAATCGAAAGGCAAAAGGTGGAATCATGTGCCTATGATTTAATAAACAAATCGCATGAGGAGGATGACTTGAAAGCAAGAGAGATTGCCGTGCGATTAATAGGAGAGAGGGAAACAGTGGCATACACAGTAAAAGAAGGGCTGCCATTGTGGGAACAAGATAAAAAGTTTATAATAGAATTAATAAAGGAGGATAGAAAATGAAAGACGGTATTGTATTGCATCCAGAGCATGGGTTGAATCCATCCATAGAACTATGCATAGTATGCGGTGAAGAGATGGGGATTGCTTTATTAGGGAATAACATCAAAGGGCAGGCGCCGCATCATATATGCACGGGAGAAATATGTGACAATTGCAAAAAGATAATAGATGACGGAGGTTGTTTTATTATCGAAGTCGAGGATGGATCAGATCAAAAGAATCCGTATCGTACAGGAAGATATTGTGCGATAAAGAAAGAGGTGGCAAAGAAGATATTTGGACAGGAGCATAATATTGTGTACATGGAAAAGTCTGCATACAGTCAAATAATACCATAAAAATAAAGAAGGATATGTTTACAAAAGAAGAGCGATTATTCATATGGAAAAAGGTATATGAGATGATTGATAGGTTAGAGGATGGGGAATACATATGTGTTGCGTTAAGAAATGTAGTGTTTATGTATTTCAAAACACATAAAAATATCTATGAGTTTCGTTCAGACGAAATGGTGAGAATATATTTCCCGGAATTGGAGGAGAAGATAAGTATGGCCACAGAACCAGAGGAAACAAGAAAGTTTTATGGGTGGTTTGGTTGTATTAGTCCAGAAACGAAGGAGGTAAGGCTGAATATTGTGAAAGATATTATAAAAGAATTAGAATAGTATTTTTGTTAATCTATTTTATTCATCAAATTAAGTTTTGGGTTTTGGCATGTCGGTTCGTGAGGATAGGCATGCCTATTTCTGCATCATAGAGGGATGACGCGGCGTGCCGGTGCGTATGTGCCGGTCCTGGTTCGATTCTGGGCATCTCACAAACAATAAAACAAAAAAGTTATGAGAATATATAAGAATGATATTATAAAGGCGTCAGCAATAAGCACCGGAGCCGACAGAGGCGTGTTGCTGTGTTCAATAACAGATTCAGGCTTTACGTCTATAGCGGGCGTAATATCGGCTGTTAAGGATAGGTTACCAAACGAAGATCACAAGAAGATGGTTTTTGAAATCTTGAATGATACGAAAAAAGAGTACGGAAGATATAATAATTGCGGAACAAAAGTATTGTAATAAAGAGTAGAAAACAATATGTTTATGTAATATTAGTTTTTTCATTTTTATTGAAAGGAGCGCCGGCCTGTGAAGGTATGCGCTCTTTGTATTTGTATAATGCATAAAACAATAATAATATGACAGAGAATAGTATAGACGTAAATATCGTACCTGTAAAGAATGGTATGAAACGTGTTGTGGTATCATATTACCATTATTCACGCAAGGAGAAAGATCGCATGAGTTCCCAAACGGATTACGTTTGGGAAACAAAGAATGAAGAAATGTTTAAATACTTTGAGGCCAGGAGGACAAAAGTATTTTATAGTCAGATTCGTGCCATGTGTAGATTCTATGGCAAGAAAAATGTACGTAAATACAAAAAGTTATGATATTAAAAACGACAACCAACGAGTTTTGTTTCATTAACGTAAGTTTCTACGAAACAATAGCAGATCCTCGTCATTTCTTTGAACAGGATTATGAAGAGATGCCAGAATATGAGGAGGAATCGGATTTTGATTTTGATTCTTATTACAATAAGTTTATTCCTTTTGTACAGGAATGGGCGAATGAGGTAAGTGAATGCCTTTACGGATATGGCGTAAATAACATAAAGGTAACATCGGTCGGACATCCAAAAGAATACAATTATGGTACCGATTGGATGAACGTAGAGGTAGAGTTTTGTGATGAATGGAGGCAAAAGATGTTATTTAACATTGGTAAGATTGTCAATGATGATAAATGCAAGAAGTATGCGGAGGCTAATTACCGGTCGGTAATAGGATACATCTTTTTTGGGCCTGAAGATTTAAAGGAATTTGAAGAGGAAATAATAGAAAGAAAGTCAGATTCGGGATATGATGTAACAATATTATTAAATATGTATCTAACTTTGGCTTTTGTAAAAGAATTTGGATTTAAAGCCGGAGAAGCGTGGAGTAAAATAACAGAATACGCTTACGGATGTTTGTCGTATTCTGATTTTGCAACAACAGAGATGCTTATACCAGAAGGTTCGGAGCATTTATTCAAAGACATTTACACGGCAAAGGCCGACGAATTATATCATCATGTCCTGGATAAATTCGGATGGGCGTGGCGTGATCCGAAATATAAGTCAGAAACAGAATTATGCGCGATGCTAAAGTGGGCAAAAGAAAAAGGCTTGACCATTGAAGAGTTAAGTATTTAATTGTTAAACATAAGGCAGTAGTGGTGCGTGAGTATAGGTGCTGCCGTTAAAATATTTTATAAGATGAAAAGAGAAGAGATTCAAACTATTTTATACACAATCAAAGAAGGAGACAGTATTAAAATCAAAGTACAAGACAAAAGTGGAGAGATAAGACTGCGGGATCATGTAAGAAGAGTACAGAAATACGGATACAGGTTTTGTTTGTCTCATTTACATGATGGAATTTTCTATCTGGAGAAGTTGAAAGAAGGGGATAAGGATAAATACTATAGAGTAATAAACAGAGGAAATGGAAAGACCGGAGTATAATAAGCTACGCAAAATGGCTAAGACTACTCCAGGTCTGATAGTGGACGAGGTGCAAAACATGATGCGTGTATCGCTATACGATAATGGGGAACTTAAGAAGGTGGTAGTAGTAATGAAATGCGATTCTTTTTTACAGTCAAAAAGTAACATAGAAAAGATAATGTTATTATCATCTTCTATAGAAGATAGAAAAAACAAAGAAAAAAATAAAACAAAATCAGAAAATGAACAGAATAACAAAAATAAGAGAAGAAATAGGAGGAAAACAGGTTGATTTGACCTTTTACGGGCGCTTTTGCAGCCTTATCGAAGGTGATAGGAAGATAATACTAAGGGCAATAAAAAACGGTCGTAAAAAAGGCGTAATCGGGGCCATTCAGCCTGGGAGACATGACAGAATTTGGACCACATGGTCTATTGCTTTTGATGATCTGAGGGTAGGGGATACGGTAGAGTTCAGTACATCTGGAAAATACAATCCCGGATTTCATGCTACGGAAAAGTATGTAGGGTGTGTAGAATGGATAAAAGGGTCGGAATGTGCGATAAAAACCGGTAAGGGAATAGCAGTAGTATTAATTAAACACATAGAAAGGGTGGTAAAATGATGGGGTTGAGAGAATTTGTAGAACTTTTTGACAAGAATGAAGTAAAGAATTTGTTTAATGCATTGTCTTCATGTATAGAATACGTAAGGATAGATTTGCATGTATTTAATATAGGTGCCTATGTTACGCGCCTGTACAGTAATGATCTTGAATCGCTTTCACAGACAGAAGGTTGTAATGTGAATATGATAATAGAGGTACCACACTTATTCGAAGCATTCATGGAATACGCTTCACCGGAAATGAAGTTGTATTACGAAAAACTAACAGAGACAGTATAATATGAAAGAGGAAGTAGAACGGATAAAGAAGTTGGTTGGCATAGATCATAATAGATGGGAGCAGCCTTGTACATGTGATAAATGCAAGAACATGTGTGAGGTTCCTTGTATTGGCACGCCAAAAGACATAGAAGCCATCATAGATGCCGGATACGCTGACAGGTTAAAAGAGACAAGGTGGATGGTAGGGTATCTTGCAGTGAGAGAAAAACCAATAGATATGATCCAGCCAGCAGAAGAGGGCGGGTGGTGCGCATTCCGCCGGCCAGACGGTCTCTGCGAGCTGCATGACCGTGGACTAAAGCCGACCGAAGGAGTTCTGGCTTCTTGTAAGGTGGTTGAAGAAGATAATATTCCAACATATGAAACGTCTGTACTTAGAGCAGTGGCTCATGAGTGGGTTAAGGTAGAGAACTTCGCAACTATAATGAGGGTAGTTTTTAAATACTTGCATTACAATGAACGTAGAGAACAAGATAAATAAGATAGTTAAGATCCTAAAAGAAAAAGGATTTGTAGTATATAGAAAGGGTGGGAAGGAGCCAGGTGTGTTTTACGCCAAAGAAGGTGACAGCCGGATAGGATTCGTTTATCCAAACAACGGATATATATACGACAGGATAAAAATGTGGTCTTTTTCAAGGGTATATAAACCACATAAGAAAACAGGGTCTTCGTGCTTAATGTGTGTCAGCGACGAATTTACTATAGAAAATGCGATTAAGAACATAGAGGATAGACTGTGGGTGAATTATATAAAAGACGGTAACAGAAAACGACCAGAAGAATATAAAAATATAAGAGAATTTGTTGGTAGCTTCACTAAATTCTACAGCTCTGTAGAATTAGTTGAGGTTAAGTAGTTTTCCATGTAAGTTAGTTACCGGCACTGGTCTGTGAAGATAGGTGTCGTTTTTTTTAAGAAAGGAGGATAAAGATGGAGAAAAGAGACAAGGAAATGCCTTATGAGGTAATCATACAGGAGAGAAACAAAGTGGATTTATACGGTAACGTAGTATATTATATCTATTGGTTTGATAAATATGGGAACGATATTACAAACAAATGGAAATTCTGGAGCAAGGGTCCGAAAAAGAAATATGATAGAGTTAATCGTTATCTAACGGATGATTGGCTGAAGAAATACTGTAAGAATGACAATTTAAAGATAAGTAGAATAAAGGAATGAAAACGATAAAACTAGATAAAGTGATACGGCCACATATTCTCCGGTAAAACCTCTGAACATAGCTCTTTCGGGAACTTATACCGGTTCTATATGTATAAAGGAATGGCATCTGAAATAGAATACTTTTGCACGAAAGAGGCAGGTAATATGACCATACCAATCGGAGAAGGAAAGTATGTCAAGATCGTACCAAAAGAAATAGAGAGAATACCGGTAAGGGGATATAGGAAGCTTGCTGGAATATGGAATCGTGAAACATGTAACGGGAAGGGATGGTATAGGCTTTTTAATTATTTCAAATACAAGCCGACCCTGTGTTATTTTAAAAAAGCGGGATATGATAAAAATGGGAACACAAGATACGAAATATCATTATTTAACAACATTATAAATGTGACAAGGTATTTCGATCTGTGGAGAATGAAGCCAGGAAAGTATGTTATGGTAACAAACGAGTGTGGCGCCTTGGATGTTATAAAAGAAAAATTTGACAACATAAATATAGTGGAATATGGATCTGAATGAATTGTACAAAGAAATAGAAAAAGCAGAGATTGATCTGAATGCAAAAAGATTAAAGTACATCAAAGAGGCATTAGTGGAGAACGGTGGAAGTATAAAGCTAAAATTCAAAGAATTTAAAGAGTTTAAAGAAACTAATGATGCGTTTGACTTCGATGATCAGTTTCCGGTGATAATAGAAATTGCTGGGATTCCTATGTATTTAACGGAAGTGTATGTCAAAAAAAACGATTTTAGTATAGTTCTGCTGGATTATGATGATATGACTTTAGGTGATTATGATAATACAGGGGAAAATGAACAGGTTGCTTATTTTATTAACTATTGTTTAAATCAAGACAAAGATGGGAAAGAGTAGAAAAGATTATGAGAAGTTTCTTAACTCAATATCTCCAGATAGAGACGATGAGGCATGGATCATTGGAGGAAAGAACAGGTATTGCGGTAGAGAGAATTACGGCACTATGATCAAAAGGTATGATCCTATTGGTTTTAATGTAGGGTACAGAGAGTGGGCAGAACAGCCAGGGTAAGGTGGCGCCTGCCCTGCCATGAGGTCGGCCTGGCCGTCTGTGGCCAGGGTCGTATATTAGTCAGATAGTGAACAATGAAAACGATACAAATATTATGAATTTATTATACTTAGTAAAGTCGGGAGAATCGAAGTTCCTTGTCTTCGATGAAATGTCTGATAAAATTAGCACAAAGTACGGAGATGATACCATTATTGGAAGAATAGGAGGTATATTTTATGATTTCCTTGCAAAGAGAAATGAAAGAAGAGAAGCTTTCGGAGGTAGAAAGTTCGATATCGTACTTGATAATGGGGAGGTAGAGAAATGCGAAGGGCAATGGTGGGATGCAGTGACAGACAGAGCAAGAGAAGAATTGGAAAAAGAGGGAAATCCATTTTCCAAAATGATGTTGATCGGTGTTTCTTCAGTAGATAGATTATTGGATTGCTATGTGTATTATGGGCTATGGGCATCCAAAAGCAAGATTGAAGAAATGATAGCTGATTACAAAGGTCGTATATATGAGTATTACGAATTTAAGGAAGAGGTCATTAATAAGATAAGACAATCATATACCTAAAATAATAGTTTATGACATTCAAAGAATTTATGGAAGAAATAGGCTATGATTCGGTGACTACCTTTTGGGATGATTTCAGCATAGCCGACAAGTATGGTATAGCAGGTGTCAAAGATACCTATAAACGAGCGTTTAATGAATGGAAAGGTAATTATAAGTTCTTCACAGAATTGGTGATTGTGTTGAATCATAAAATCTGGCAGCATTATGAAGGTGATCGAGAACTGGCTGCATTGTATGACCGGTTGTGGCGGGAGGCTGACGAGTATGCCACGAACAACTTTAAGGGAGAAGAACTTGATTATTATTACAGAATAACAGATTAGCTATGTTATATCCGTTTTCATTGACGCTTGATTTATATATACAAGCCGAATCGTTTGAAGAAGCCAAGAAATCAGCGGAAGCATACGTTCAAGATGCTTCGTTAGATACGACTGACTATCCGGAAATAGTGCAGGATGTGTTGGAAGTAGCAGAGTATGGGATTATTGATGTAGAACAATAAACAATCATGGAAGCGAAAATCAAAATAGCCGTATTATGTTTTGATGTCTCAGATATTGATATTATCACGGTAAACAACAGATTAATGGAAACACTAAAACAGAATATAGATCTTCCAGAAAAAGAAAAGTTGAGAAGATTGAAGGAAGCCAAGGGAGGGATATGGTATGACGGATGGCGACCATACTGTATGATGTGCAACAGAAGTGACAGGATGGTTAGTGAACCTTATGGTTTTAGGTGTCTACAGTGTGGGAATATGATAGGATTTAATCTAAAGAGATTGAAGGAATCACCATTAAATAATGCTTCCAAGGAGGTTGTTTGATACAAGATGTGAAATATAATAAACAAAAAAAATAGCGAAATGAAAGAATTTATATTTGAAGTAGAAAGAAGGGTTTATGGATGGATGAAAGATAGATTATCCATTGAAGCAGAAACACCAGAAGAGGCTTTGAAAAAGCTTAAAGAAATGGCAGAGGATGGAACCAAAAATGGATGGGATGAAGATAGGGTCGGATTAGAGAGCTCTGAATTTGACTATTATGAGGTAGAGTATCCTACTGTAGAAGAAAATAAGGGAGCTACAATTTTTATTTCACATTTAGATTCTTGTTTAGGATGGGATAATGAGGAGGAAGAAAAATGAAAGGAACGATAGTAACAGGTAGCCTAATTGTGTTCAGTGACGGATTTGTTTGGAAAAGATTATCCAACGAAAAAGCCTACAAGATATGGGTGTCGACAGAAAATGAAGATTTTGAGTTATACAAGGTGAGAGTAGATGATGAGTCTGAGTCATTGATAGAGAGTCTTGAAGACTTGCAGGATGCCTTTAAACAAGGTCATCATGTATGTATAGAAGTAGGTAAGCTACCATATAGCATAGGTTTGAATTACTTACGAAATCTACAAGAGATGTCGGTGGTAGCCGTGGATGAAATAACAGGGCCAAAAGAATATAGCAGGGAACAGGCATTTAACATCATTCGAGAGTGGGCTAAAGAGTTTACAGAAAAATATGGAAATTGTGATTTTGATGGCTCATACTATGATGCAATAGATGAATTTATTGATAAAAAGTTAGGAACTATTTAAAACATAAAGACATGGAAGACAGAATTATTACAACAAAAGAAGTAGGCAATTATCGCATTAAGATCTATTATGACGATTATAGCGGTGAAAGTCCTATAATTAATTGGGATATGTGCGGATTGTATTTTTTTGAATATTCCGATACCAGTAGATTACATGATGAATGCAATTGGAAAACTTTCTTCTACAATAATAATCATAGATTAAGAGATGTGCTTGAAGCTATTGTGGTGGAGCATGTAAAGCAGGAAGATATTATAAAATACCTAAAAGAAGGAAAAGCAAATAATGTTTCATTTATATACAATGGAAGTATTCATTTGTGGGAATTGAGGTATGAGAGCCTTTCATACGTGCAAGAAGAATTTCTTCCAGAAGATTTGGAGGATTTGGATTATAAGACGGAATTAATAGAATGCTTAGATGACGAAGATCTATTAAAAATCATAAACGAATACGAAAAAGACGTATTAGTAAAAGAGTGGTCAACAAGGGGTCATAGTCAAGGAGATTATGTGGAGGGGATAGCGTATGTCACAAAAGATAGATATGAAAAAATATATAATGAAAAAGAGAACTGGAAAGAAGATTGTGCCAAGATTATAGATGATGAGGTGAAATCCATAGGTATATGGATGTGGGGAGATGTAAAGGGGTATGTGCTTGAAAAGAAAGTGGAATTTGTCAAGAAATACGAAGATGAATCCAGGGAGGATGAAGAGGGAGAAGAATGGGAAGAGGTTGATTCCTGTTGGGGTTATTATATGGAAACAGACGAATTGATAGAAGAAATAATGAAAGAGCATGACTTGAAAGAATAAGGAGATGGGGAGATCACGAGGGTGTATTATCAAAAAGAACACCAAAGAATTACAAATAATACTGATTCAGGTCAATGGCTGATAGTGACGGACGCCATAGGAGACAGGTGGGGTAAAGTGCGAAGAGCTCCGGTTCAGGGGAGATGGGACCTGTCTTGTGTGGCGTAAGGCTACAGTAGATGAAATTATTGAACATTTAAAAAATAGATAATTATGGGATATATATGTACAAGATGTGGTGGAACAAATGTTGCTTGTGAAGCCATAGTAAATCCGAATACCAGAGAAATAATAGATTATTTTGATGAATCTTTCGCGCATGCTATTTGCGGGGATTGCGAAAACGAGGTAATAATATCTAACGTTGAAAAAGTCAAACATGAAATTGATTTAAGATTTCATGAATTTGTAGAAAAAACAGGTAAGGAGCCTGAATACGTAGAATGTCAGATTGTGTGGAAGAAGACAGGAGACGATAAAAGAGCGACAATCAAACTATCGCTGAGTATCAACGATGATGATAATGATGATGTTTTTTATTATTGTAATGGAATAGAATCGTTTAAGCAGCTTGCTGAATACGGGATGGGAGAATTTATCGTAACAGATTGTTGGAGTTTCTTTTAGAATTTATGCAGATATGAAAATAGTAAAAATTCCTATCACAGAACAAAATAAAAAAGTATATTGGTCTAAAAATAAGAACAGTAAGGCTTGGGAAAAGTTAGTGAGTGAATGCCCTTCTATGACATCAGAAGAGTTTTGGAATAACGAACTGGAAGAATATAATAAGGGAGAAACATATTGGTATTTTATTATTGGTAAACCTGAGTCGATAATAGATGAGTTGATTAATTTGGAGATAGGAGACACTAATGTAGATTACCCATACATAAGGGAAAATAGACCCTGGGAAGTTGATAAAATGGATTGGTATGATCTTAGAGAGTATGCTGATGCCATGAGCGATTTTATTCAGAAATTATATAACTACATTTAAAAAAAATGATTTATGAATGGAATAATATTTGAATTGGAAGAAAAGTCTAAATATACAGGGAGATACATGGATGAGGAAATCTCCTATAATGATCCATCTATAGATTACATGGAAGAAATACAAGAATGTGATAAAAATAGTGAGATCAAGGCTTTATTAAATGACCCTTGTCTTGGTAAAATATTTGACAAGGGGGAGGTTGATGATGAAATTATATACAATGGTAACATAGAGGATGTAAAAGAGGAATGGATGCGCGCTATACAAAATAGGGTAGATGAAATGAATGCTAACAAAGATATGAATGAGTATAATCTTATTTATGCAATAAAATATGGGATTTGTAGATACGCATATCGTTTTTACATTGATTCATATTCGGGATATGTTGTAGAAGACCCAATAGCACTAATAGGATGGGTTCAAAGTTTAAAGCCTGGAACCGTCATTAAAATAGGAGGAATATTTATTTATCATTTTTAATAACATATCTTATGAAAACACAAGAAGAATATGCCCGTGAGATTGACGAGATCGTTCTAAGGGATGTAGAAAGTTGCCAAAGTGATTGGTTTAATATTGATAAAGAGATATTTATGCGGCCAGAGAATAAGAACAAGACATTCATCTTAGGGACCCGGAAGACCGGATGTGATTTAATAATACTGGGTGGCACTAATTGTGATGAAGGTAGTATGGATTGGCTTTTTGGGAGTCTTGGCAATGAAAATTTCTATATATGTCAGCCGTTATCTTTCTATAAATCACAGCGAGAAATTAAGAAAGCGAATCCGCTGTACGCTTTTAAGTTAGCTACTGCTTATTTCAGGGGACAGGGCATGGTCCCTGTATTTGAAGATAGTAATTGTAAACTAATGAAGCTATGAGTATAAAGGTAACAAGATACAGGCTTCCAGTTTATTGGGCTCGTGCTCTGATAAATGGTGATTATACAGGTTTGTCAGATAATGAAGAACGAGAAATAAGGAATTTCTTGGAACGAGTAAAAGAAGATCCCGTAGATGTAGACTGGAAAACAGAAGGTTTTTATTGGTACAATAACGCTAATAATACACCGGGAGAATGTGCAGATTTTATTTTTTACAAGCGTAATGATTAAACTAAAATAATATGGAAACTGCAAACAAACTAATTTATTCAAGTACAAAATTCTTTACAGAAAACAAAGAAGAATACAGAATAACAGTCACAATATCTTTAGATGATGATTGTCATAACAATATGTGTGACTGGAGCGTAACGGCTGATATTAGACAGAAAGATCAACAAGGAACGTATGTAGAGTATATGGGAGGTTGCTGCCACGATGAAGTTGCAAAACATTTTCCGGAATTGGCGAAATTCATATCGTTGCATCTTTGTAACCATTATGGTGCTCCTATGTATCCGGTGGAAAATGGCATATATCACGTTAGAAGAAGTGGTATGTCTGTGGCAATGGAGTATTTGCGTATATCAGAACAAGAATGCGTAGAATTATATAAAGCCTCTGAGGATAAGATGTATTTCAAGTATCTGCTTTTCAATCTGGGGATTGTGGATAGATGGAAACGTGAATCAGACGAGCTTCTTGTTGAACTTGAAGACCTGTGTGGCAAGAAATGGGTAAATCCATATACACCGGAAAAGGAAAGGTTTACTTTGACATTAATGGACGAGGAACGTTTGCTTATTGAAGAGCGCATTAAAGCCGGGTATTATTCTGCGGAAAATATCGAAAAACGCCGGGAAGAGACTCATAAGGCAAAGATGGTGGAAAAGCGTGCCAAGATTTGTGAGCAATATGACAAAGAAATCAGACAAGCAGAAGTTGAAAAGAAGATAATGCTCTGTGTGTTTGATTATGGGTTATCTACTGATAACGCCATATATTATCCTCACACGAACACTTTGTCTTTCAACTGGAACGGTTATGGAGAAAAAATCACACAGGAAGAGTTTGATGATTTTGTGAACAAGGTGGACCGCTCTCAGTTACCGGAAGATATTAGGTTTGAGCTTAAATAAAATACAGGATATGGAAAGATTGAATTTCGAAACATTGTTTCGTATCGTAAGATGGGATTACAACCGTTGTTTTAAGGATGAATCACTGGACAAGAATTTGTTCATGGAAAAATACGGGAAAGTTATGGGGGAACATTATTACAACAAGTTTGTCCATGAGTTTAACGGGAATATCCTGAAGATGATTGGTTACTTCAGAGGTTCCGAAAAAGAAGGGCAAGTGTTCTGCGATATGATAACCGAATGTATTGAAAAATATGAACAAAGAGGATTATATAGTAGAGGTAAGTTAAACAATTAAAAAGATACTTATATGAACAATTCAATGGTCGCTCACTTGTGGGCAAACGAAAAGCAAGAATCGGCAAATGGTAGTAACTTCTATTTTGAAGGAGAAAGTATTTACTCCTATGGAAGACATTTTGAGGTCGGAAGAATCGTGCGAAACAAGCGTGGAGAAAAGGCGTATTTGATTAATGATACATATTATTCTTCTACTACAAGCAAGCATCAATATTATGTTCGTGAAGCAATACCAACTGGCTCAAAGGTATTCTATGTTGAATGTAATATATCATATTGTATCGGCAACATGCTCTTTGTTACCAATATGTTGGAATCCATTAAAGATGCTATTGAAAAATACAAAAAAGCAAGAGCCGAATTGTCCTATCGAGATATTTGGGGAACGTTTAAAAATCTGATGGATTATATTGAGTTTTTCGATATGGGGACTCCCAAGAGTCTTCTTAAAAAGAGCGCAAACGAATGGATTGGAATTAATCATGAATTATCATATAAATCAGATAAGATTAAACGTGAACATGCCCGTGAATTGAAACGTATTTTCCAGATATTGTTGAATCATCAAGCACTGGAAGTCCTTGGAACCGTTAATGTGATTGTAGATGAAGTTTGTGGTGAAGGAACTTGGTTGAAATATTGGGAAAGAGTTGAAAGACATAGAGTAAATATAGAAACAAAACAGGAAAAAAAAGCGTAGGGCAAGGGAAGAAGAATTAGATAAATTTCGTAAGGATTTTTATGAAAGATTAGAAAAATGGAAGTCAGGAGAACTTAATTTCTTGCATTCATATTATTTTATTGATATTGCTGACGTAAATGCTTGGATGCGTATAAAAGAAGGAATTATTGAAACAAGCAAACAAATAAGAATTGGGATAGAAGAAGCCAGAAGGATGTGGCAGGTGGTGTCGCTGTCGCACCAGGGAGGCCAGTTCCGGCATGGCCTGGTAGAGGATGTGAATGGCAATAAGTGGAGCATAAACCGGTATGAAAACGATATACTGACAGCCGGGTGTCATCGTATTGCGTATAGCGAAATGGAAAGTATTGCAAAACAACTGGGATGGGTTTAAGTAACCCATCTTGTTTTATTGATTACATAATTAAAAATAAAAAGATATGGAAAATCCAATTATTGTTCCGTTTGATTTAAATACGGCGAGAAAAATTAAAAGCGGAGAAATAGAAGGTTCAGTATTAATTGGTAATATTAAAATAGAATTTGTATATGAGTCAAAAGACTGTGCAGATCGTTATAATTTACTTTTTGTAAAAAAAGATGAATCTGGGATAAGTGCTATATATGCCGATACAGAAGGTCGTACTTTTTTCAACAACGTTCTGGAATTGGAAGTAGAGGCTGGAGCGTATTTTAAGAAAGGAGATGTATTAATAAGCACGCTTGGGAACCCATTTATATATAATGGTATTATTAATAGAGAAGGAGATATGGGATGCATATATGGTATATCGGCATATGGCGAGATTACATCTGAAGAAGTTCCAATATGGACAAGTGTGTGTGGTGAGGATAAATCCAAGTATGTTAGATTAGCCACAGAGGAAGAGAAAAAATCTTTTGCTGAAAGAATTGCTAATACAGAAAACCTTAAAAAAGCAGGAATAATAAAACAATATCTAAGTGAGTACGAATACTTGCTGACTAAAGAAAAGAAATGCGATTTTAAGCCATTCGATCAAGTCTTGGTGAGAGCAAGCAATTTGGGAAATTGGAATCTACACTTATTTGCCAGAGTAAGAGAAGAAGAATACAAATATGAATGCTTGGGAGGTTTGAGATACAAAGAGTGTATTCCATACCAAGGAAATGAGCATCTTTTAGGAACTAATAAAAGCAAATAAGATCATGGAACAGAGAACAGCAACAATTCCGTTTGATTTAGAAACGGCGAAAAAAATAAACATAGGGGAAATAGCAGGTCGTATTGTGACAGAGAAAGGACAAAATAGAGCAGAAATCGTATATGAAGACAATTCGTCAAATTGTCCGTTATTGGTTGTAATTCATTCGATTTCTGTATCGGCAGACTGGTTTTCTGCTACAGGAAAAGCACTTAGCAGCGAAAATCGCCTCCTTCTTGAAGTTCCAGAATATATTACATTTAAAGATGGAGAGGTGTTAAGTAATAAAGATGGTAGCTATATCTTTAGGTGATTATATACAACTTTACACTACTACCCAAAAAAAAATAATCATTGACCACTTCAATATTTATTTTGTGTATATTTGAATAAATAAAAAAACGCTCTTTAAATATTAGGATATTAAAAGAAGGGGATAGAAATCCTATCCCCTTGGAAATTAATCAGCCTTCTTGCATGGTGGGCAAGGAGGTGTACGGTAATGTTTTGGTACTATAACCTTATTACCATTAGGCGATGTATATGAGTATTCATGCACATACACCCGTTTATTTCCAGACTTTGTTTTCATAAGAATTTCTCCTATTTAACAAAGTTAAAAATGTAGATTCAAGATCTACTTCCGACTGATTTTCAGTCAGTTTTTATTTTAGTATCCAATATTTGAGAGCGTTTTTACAACAAAAATACAAACCTGTTAAAACAATCATATTTATTTTACATCAAATTAAATCCTTTTAATTTGTTTTTAAATATTTATCGTATTTACTATCTTTGTCCCCACATATTAGAGAAGTAACGTAGAAGCGTTAAGATATTGCCTTGCATTGAAACTTGGACACTTTCATTCGCACAAGGTGATGAACAAGTGCTCCTACGTCTATGTTGTTATATGCATTCCTGTATTGTATGCAAGATGGGGATATTATATACTGACATAAGGCGTGGGGCTATTGTTTACTATTGTGCGAAGGGTAGTCCAAGACCTCAATGCGGTAGTATCCAATAGTCTCCACGCTTCTTTTTTTTGTTAATCTTTCCAGAGGGGACAGGAGAGACAATGCAAACACACAATGAAAAAGATCATTGCTTTTTGTAGTGCAGTATTACTATTATCAAGCTGCGCTATGGTAAAATCTCCAGTAACAGGTTTTGTTTATACAAACACAAAAGCGCCTGTAACAGTAACAGAAAATCCGGTAGGTTCTAAGAAAGGTAAAGCCAGTGCCGTTAGTATTCTGGGGTGGGTTGCTTTAGGCAATGCAAGTGTACAGAAAGCAGCAAAAGAAGCTGGTATAACAAAAATTAGCCATGTAGACGAAAAGTCGACAGGTGTATTAGGGCTGTTTGCTAAATACACGGTTACAGTGTATGGAGAATAACTTATTTTAATGCAAAACATGAAAGCGGTGGTAACTTAGTTTATCACCGCTTTCTTTTTATAAATCAATTAATTATTCACTTTTAAAAGTTACAATTATGAAAACATCAAAAGAAAATGGACAACAAGAATTGAATCGTCTTATCAAAATGAGAGAAATTTGTAAGGAAAAACTTAAAAATTACGATTCTCCTCACGACCGAAAACTGCTTGATTCTATCAATGATCTAATCGCAAAGAAAGCAACATCATAGCGATATCCAATGAAATGTTTTGAGAAGGATAAGCATTAGGGATGTTTAAAATCTCATTTATTCTAAATTTAACAACAGTGTCTAATGGGCAATGTTCTTTTAAATAAAGCATTTCTATTTCCTCTGATTTATAAGGGTATTCTTTTATGAATGTTTTAACAGAAGATTCTATTTTTAAACGCAATTTATCAACTTGTTCGATTGAGGTTGATGAACAAATTTTGGTAAGAAGATTTTTTATTTCTTCTTCAATTTCGCTTGAAAAATTTTCCATGATATTAGTATTATTAAGTTAGACAATCCTCAAAAATAGAAAAGAATTAGAAATTTAACAACAAAAAAAAATAATTCGAAATCAGATATTCGATGAATTTAATTGATTTTTAGTTGGTTACATGAATATATTTTTGTATTTTTATAATCCAATATAAAGATAAGAAGTATGTTCGATTTTAAATCACTTCCTGAATTTTCAAAATTGTTTCCTGATGAGCAAGCGTGTATAACCTTTCTTGAAAAAGAAAGGTGGGGAAGTCACGTTGTTTCTCCTTTTGATCCGGAATCTAAGGTGTATAAATGCAAAGGAAATAGGTACAAGTGTAAAAACACGGGTAAATACTTCAATGTTCGTACAGGAACGATTTTTGAAAATTCAAAGGTTTCATTACGAAAATGGATGCTGGCTTGTTATTTTGTTGTTGAAATGAAAAGAGGAGTATCATCTTTACAGTTGTCTAAAATCGTGGGAGTAACACAGAAAACGGCTTGGTTTATGCTTCAACGTATTCACAATTGTTTTAGTATTGAAATAAAAGAGCCGTGTTTGAAAGGCGAGATTGAAGTGGATGAAACTTATATTGGTGGCAAAAACAAGAATAGACATAGTAAGGATAAAGTTAAAGATGCGCAGGGGAGATCTTTAAAAGGTAAAACCCCTGTGTTTGGGACACTCCAACGAGAAGGATTTGTTGTCGCTTATGTCGTTACAGACACAAAAGGTAAAACCTTACTTCCTTTGATATACAATACTGTTCATCCTAATTCTACCATATATTCTGACGAATGGTATGCGTATAACGGGATCGACAAAGAAAAGTTTGATCATCAAAAAGTATATCACAAAAAGGGAGCGTATGTAATAGGCAGAAGATCAACAAACACAATCGAAGGATATTGGAGCCATTTGAAGAAAATGATTTCTGGAACCCATTTCTGGGTGTCGAGAAATCATTTTCAAAGATATGTAGATTGCGAATCTTTCAGATATAACACGAAACATCTATCGGAATCTGAAAGATTCGATGTATTTTTGCAGAATACCAAACGACGATTAAGGTATTCACAAATTAATTAATGCAATGGAAAAAATAGATAATAAAATCAAGTACGAAGGAGAATTAGACCTCAATGGTTTAAAAATTCCTTGTTACGTTTTGGAGGATGGTAGAAGAGTCCTATCTACTACCGGAATGCAAAACGTTTTAGGACTTGACGATCCTAATGATAGATCGGGTACAAAATTAGTAAAAATACTATCCTCAAAAGCTATAAGCGACTGTATTCCAAATGGTTATTTATCGGTAAAAGATAAGTCATTTCCTTGTTTTAAAGGAAATAGAAGAATAATGGCTTATGAAGCTACAATATTACCTGATATTTGCGAAATCATGCTTAATGCCAGAGATTGTGCATTAAGCAAAAAAACATCTTTAGGTGTCAATCAACAAACAGTCATAAATAGATGTGATATAATTGTTAGAGCACTCGCGAAAGTTGGTATCATAGCATTAGTGGATGAAGCCACAGGGTATCAAGAAGACAAAAATAGGGCGAAAGACGAACTACAGAAATTCCTAAATCAATTCCTTACAGAGGAAGCAAGTAAATGGGTGAAAACATTTAATGATAGCTTTTTTGAAATGATTTACAAGATGAGGGGATGGGATTGGGAAAATATACATAAGAGGCCCGCCGTTGTTGGTCAGTGGATCAATGATATTGTTTATAAAAGACTTGGACCGGGAGTTCTTGAAGAACTTAAAATAAGAAACCCTAAAAACGAGAAAGGGTATAAACCTAAAAAAGATCATCAATTCTTATCAGAGGATCTTGGAAAGCCTAAATTAAAAGAACATTTAGCTGCAATAGAGGCATTGGGAAGGGCTTCAGACTACGATTGGGATAAGTTCAAAGAAATGTTAGATAAGGCTTTACCAGTACAAGATAAGTTGTATGACGAGATAATGAGGGGAGAATGTGGAGATCCAAACATAGAAGAAGATATGAAGAGAATAGCCAAAGGTATATTTAGCTATAATCCCAAAACAGATCCTAACGACCCTCTTTTTGATAAAACCACCTCTAAAAAAGGTGGTAACGAAAAAGAATTTTAACCATATAAAACAGAAGCCGGATATACGTTAATCATTATCCGGCTTCTGTTTTATATAGATGGTGTAAAGTTGTATATAATCACCATAATTATTTAAATGAGAAAGAGTGTATTTTTATTGTCATTGTTTGTTTTGCCATTGTATATGTTGTTACAAGCGCAGGAAAAAACGACACCTTTTTGGGGTAAGCAGGAAGTGTATCTGATTAATCAAACTGAAAAAACTTTTCATCTGGTAGATGCTCTCTTAAAAGAGAACCCTCCTTCCTCCGGTAATCCGGCATTAGCTCGTAAAGCAGCATTGCAATTATTGGATGGTATATTCCATGATACGTGTTTGGATGGTAGTGAAACGCTTTCGCGGTTTATGGAATCTCGTTTGAGCGGACTTTTGGAAGACATGCAGAAACCTTTGGAAGAGGGTATGAAAGTGTATAAACTCTATAATGACGGATTTATAGTAAAGACAAAAAGTGTCACTGTCGCTTTTGACTTGTACCGTGGGGGAGCGATGAAGAAATCTCCTTCTTTGATTTCGGATAAAACGATGCAAGCTATTGTTGCCCGGTGCGACATTATGTTCCTTTCTCATAATCATCCGGACCATATAGATCCGGTTGTCGTAAGGATGTTTACGGATATGGGAAAACAAGTGATTGCCCCGAACAATAGTTTGGTAGGGAATAAATGGGTGAC